>Ga0065711_1003222_pt1 | contig 29102 bp, 21 predicted proteins | sample Hoacrofraction12_FD_59098 | JGI IMG/M metagenome (GOLD analysis project Ga0065711, IMG submission 59098) | Hoatzin crop microbial communities from Cojedes, Venezuela - Epithelial fraction 12 v2 (version 2) | ecosystem: Host-associated > Birds > Digestive system > Esophagus > Crop | place... | reverse complement strand
TCGGGGAAAGCCGGGGGGAGAAAGGGCAAAGCGCTGCCCGGCAGCCGGGGCTGAGGGAAAGCGTGTGAGGAACGGCCCTGCGAGCCCCGGGGAGGGGAGAGCGGGAGATGCTCCAAGCCCCCCGCCGGGAGAGAGAGATGCCCCTGCGGCCCTGAGAGGGACCCCAGTCAGGAAAGAAGGGGTGAAGACGAGTCTGGGAAAATGGGTGGGGGAAAGGGATTGTGTCTTTATTTCTCACTGTACACTTTAACTGGCAAAAAATTAAACTAATTTTTCCCAGATTCAGACACTTTTGCCCATTCTGATGAGAGATAAGAGATTCCTTTGTCTGTATCTAGGCCCACGAGACTTTTCATCTTATTTTCTCCCAATGCCTTGTTGAAGAGAGGAATAAAAGAGTGGGTGGATGGGCATCTAGCTAATGGCCAAAATCCATCCGTCACAGCAGTCTATGAAAACTTTGATTATTTGTTCTTGGATTTTTTCAAGAATTGCAGTTTATCTGTCTAGTCTATAATTTCCTTTTTCCTTTTCCGTAATTTTCACTTTTCTGTAAAGATATCCACCATGTTTACCTTTTTTCAGTCTTCTGATGCCTCATCCACCCTCCACACATTCTCAGAAATAAGTATCAAGTGTCCTGAAATGATTATTCTCAAAGTGCTCTAGGATAGAGTTCAGTTTATTAGAAAACATCTGATTTACACAAAAGCTCTTAACCTTAGTTTTTCCCCTAGTCTAAACTAACATTTGACCAACTTTGTTACTGATAATAACAATGATACCTGTATTAAAAGTCGTTCTGGACACTTAGACCCTCATCCACTGCTTTTACTATGAACCAATTCAGAAGGGCATGATGTAGATGGGCAGACTACTCTTTTCATTTTAACTACATTTGGTTTATCAACGCTGAATGTCTGAAAGTTTTGATGCTCGCTTTCCATAGTTGATATAAAAAATCTTATCATGAAGACGTGAAATTTCAGTTCTAAATTGCCTCTTTGGGTTGTGTGTTATTTAAAGAGTCTGAGCTAGCTCAAGCGATAAAATCTGACATTTGTACTTTTTTGTCACCGATATACCCCTTGTCGTCGACTGCACAAACAGCTGGTCAAAGGGTGATGAAGAAGCCAACATGCTGTGTCAGTGTTACCGAGGGATTTCTGTGTGTGTGGAGAATGCTCATCACCTAAACCTTTTTCTGTTCCACTTTTGTTTCCTGCAAAGCAACATAAAGCAGCTATTAAGGAGTGGCAGGTTCTGGATGTTTGTATAAGTTAGGAGAGCATTATCTCTTCCTTTCTCAAGGCACTTTGACTCATGAAGCACAAGAAAAAGTATAGCTGCAGGCTGTAAGAATATCCTGGTATGTCTAAACTGTGCAAAGTAAAATGCCTTTGCTAGAGAAATTGTCGTGTATTCCATGTGTATTCAGCAGAAGTTATTATCTACAGCATTGTTGGAGATTGGAAAATAGCATCTTCTTACTGAAACTGTGCAAGCCTGATAGCTCCATTCCATTTGGGCTAAACAAGATCAAGTCCTCTGCTTTGTATAAACCTCCAAAAAAATTTCTTGCAAGTCAGACCTTTGTGTCTCTCTATGAGGCACTGAGGTGGAGGATCAATTTCCTTTTAGTTTTGGGTCAAGCCCTGAACAGCAAGTTTAGAACTAAGCAAAGAAACTATTTGGGGAGAAGGAAATTTTTTACGTGTTAATTATCATTAAGAAGTGCATGTGTCAAATGAATACATGACTCCATGAGTCTCAGGAAAGATCACTCACAAGACTGAATTTGGGCTGTCTTGTTTTGCCCCAAAAGGTAGCTGTGTGTATGGATGTGGTAAGTCGGCACAGAATCTACATAAATACATAAAATACACACATATGGTAAAAATCTTAGTCGGATAGAAACAGCAGATGAGCCAGAGCAAGCACAGTGAGAAACTATTTCAGCAAGGCAAATTCAAAGCAAACACTGAAACAAATGAGGTGGCACACAACAGTATGAATGTTAATGAACCAAAAGCAATACAGTGGAAAACTATCAAATGCAGTTGTGGTGCATGAACAATATATTGCTTTAAAAGATGCTTTTGCCCGTTGGTGGAATGTAAAGATGTAAAATTTCATGCAATATTTATGAAAAGTTCAGTCCAAATATCTCATTACTCATCAGTGGTATAGGTCTGTGTTTGAGATAGCAATGGAAATCCGTAAATCTTTAACTAGAATTTCAGGCATCATTCATATGAATTTAGGAATAAAAAAAAATCTGGAAACATCAATAGTGTATTCGATTTGCGTGGCAAGGTTTTTGGTGAGGGGGGGCTAGCTACAGGGGTGGCTTTAGTGAGGTGCTGCTAGAAGCTTCCCTCATATCTGATAAAACCAGTGCCAGCTGGTTCTAAGATGGACCCACCACTGGCCAAGGCCAAGCCAATCAGTGGTGGTGCTATCATCTCTCTGATACCATATCTGAGAAGGGGGAAAGAAAATGCAGCCGAAGAGAGGAGTGAGAATATGTGAGAAAACAATTCTGCAGACACCAAGGTCAGTGAAGGAGGAGGGGGAGGAGATGCTCCAGGAGCCAGAGCAGAGATTTGCCTGCAGCCCATGGAGAAGATCGTGGTGAAGCAGGTTGTCTCCCTGTAGCCCATGGAGGGACGTCCATGGAGGAGCAGATATCCACCTGCAGCCCGTAGCAGACCCCACGTCGGAGCAGGTGGATGCCCAAAGGAGGTTGTGACCCCATGGGAAGCCTGTGCTGGAGCAGGGTCCCCGCAGGACCTGTGGTCCATGGAGAGAGGAGCCCATGCTGGAGCAAGTTTGCTGGCAGGACTTGTGACCCTGTGGGAGACCCACACGGCAGCGTTCTATTCCTGAAGGACTGCACCCCGTGGAAGGGACCCATGCTGGGGCAGTTTGTGAAGAACTGCACCCTGTGGGAAGGACCCACGCTGGAGCAGTTTGCAAAGAGCTGTAGCCCATGGGAAGGACTCATGTTGCAGGAGTTTGTGGAGGGGTGTCTCACATGGCAGGGGCCCCACTCTGGATCAGGGGAAGAGTGTGAGGGGGAAGGAGCAGCAGAAATGGCATGTGATGAACTGACCGTAACCCCCATTGCCCATTCGCCTGCACCACTGGCAGGGAAGAGGTAGAGAAATTGGGAATGATATTGAGCCCGGGAAGAAGGGAGGGGTGGGGGGAAGGTGTCTTTAAGATTTAGTTTTTATTTCTCATTATCCTACTCTGATTTGATTGGTAAATTAAACTAATTTCCGCAAGTTCAGTGCATTTTGCCCATGACAGTAATTGGCGAGTGATCTCTCCCTGTTCTTATCTCGACCCACAAGCTTTTTTATTATATTTTTTCCTCCCTGTCCAATTGAGAAGGAGGAGTGATAGAGCGGCTTTGGTGGGCACCTGGCATCCAGCCAGGGTCAACACACCACAAGCAACGATTGTTAATTCTCCCTAGGTTTGCACTGTTGTTATTTCACCACTCTCGAAATAAAATCTGTCAAGATCTTTCTTAAACTGGAAGTGCAAAGCACTGTTAATTTCACAGGACATGGCAGTTACAATGTGTCTTCAACTTCAGTAGTTCGTTTGGAGGAGTGACAGATTTTCCAGCCATCAGCAGGATTTTGGAGTCTGCAGAGCTCTCAGTACTTTCTCTAAGACTCCTATATGACATCCTACACTCATGAAAACTGGTGCTTTGCTCTGATGTATTACACAGAAGCTCTATTTCTGCAGCTACTTTGTCTCATTCAGTTATTCTGACTCATCTTTAGGTACTATCTGTTTCTAGTTGCCTACGCACACCTTGCTGACGAGCACCCAGAAAGCTGTTACCTTAGACAGGCTTTGGGCCATCAGACTTTTTCATATCCAAGCCCAACTTACAGTATCCTTTCCCAACTCAAAGTACTTGTGCACTCAATCAGCTCCTTTGGGAAGGGAGAGGCGGATCTCACAACTTTGTCTCTTCTGGACCTCCTCCCTTCCTGCCTGGATTTGGCTCACAGGGGAAATGCCTGGAAATAAGCCACTTCACAGGGTAAAAAAACTCTTTGCAAGCAGCCTGTGTTCAGCTGAGCAAGGTAAAAAAATTGGACAGCTTTATTCCTGATGACCCAGTAAATTTGTGAACCATTTATAGCAGTCTAATTCTATGTCATCACTTGCACATTTTACCAGACACCCAATTTGCTTTGAAAACAGCACCGTTGTGCCATAAAAGTGATACATGTACTTCTTTTTGGACGTCTTCCTATTTTTAAGTTCATGAAACTTGAAAGAAGTTGAAACGATTGCACTGCTAGCTTTCAGTTATCCTTGTTGAATGTGTTAACCAGAAGCTAAATAAAATAAGCTGTCTCTCAGAATGCTGAAACCAATTCAGACATGTAGAGCACAAATTATGGACCAGCAGTATACGCATCAAGTTTGCAGAACTTCTGCATTACATAATTGCTTTATCTCAGCAGATTTCAATGGAATATGTGCTATTCTCTTAATAAAATTAAACTAGTGACATCTGGGGAAGAAATACTGTCCAAGATCATACAATTCCAGCATAAAATCATGAAGTAAAAGCAAATCTTATTATTATCACTTCTTGTAACCTAGCCAGAGCTATTGCTCAGGAAAACAGAAGCTACCATCTGAGATGCTGTGAGAAGAACTTTGGCATATGTAAGGGCTACTGCAACTTTCTCTATGTTATTTCATTGCAGGTATGCAGTGTGTACCTATGCAAAGCAGTTTGTTACGGTGCTAAGCACTATTTCTAAGGTGGCCATGGTACCCCCCAGCTGTCGGGGAGTGGATCCAGAGCTGGTGGCACTTTGCATCACATTTACAGTCACTATGGATATTTTTTAATAACAGTGCAAGACATTAGGTAGTAAAGAGTCAGGATTTGTCCTCAGAGCTCTTTCATGTGATCCAGGAAGGCTCTTCTGTCACAGCAGCTGAGCATTCTCAGTCCTACAACAGCAGAGTTTCTTGCTGTTTGCTTATGAGAAGCTGTCTCTGATGGGTGCTGCCTGTCTTGCTTTGGTGAAAATCCATCTGTCACCTACTTGGAAGATGAAACCAGGGAGGAAAGAGTGGCAGCAACACAGTAAAATAGAGCTAAGCCAGGAAATAACTAAAACTAATTATAGCAACATACTGTGCAGACAGCAATGGGTTATTTGATAATAATAAAAATATATTGTAAACCCATGGACCAGAAGTAGTGTGTGTTTCAAAAAGGGAAATGTTTAAAAGAAATGTACTCCTTACTAAAAAAAAAGAATTCTTGTCACTTCAATTATTTTTTATGTTAATTTTTCATACAGTCAAAACAGATCATTGCTTGAAGAAAGGTTTGGTTTTAAAGGCACAGGTTATAAGATACAGTTGAAAACCTCTCTCTCAGCAGGTATGATGATCTACAATCTGAAAAAGAATTTGAGAATAGTTGGACTCCCCAGGCATTGCATAAAACCAAATGCTAGGGGTTTTTGTGAGCCACTGCCTACAGGGAAAACCGTTTGTCATTATGCAAACAAATATACCCAGATTTAAGTGCGCTTCTTGGTTTAAAGCTGCTATGAATTCTGTTGCATTTCTTTTACTGAGATTAGAAATTGCCGGTGCAATCTGTAACCTTTATTCGACCAAATTTCCCAGTGAATTTTACAGAATTAAAAGATAAACTGAGGTTGTGCCCGATCATTTTCTCACAGAAAGCTTCTTCAGGGCTGTTCTTAGGCACAAAACCGTCATTACAAAATTGCCCTGTCTAAGCATCCCTCCTAGATGCTGATATTTTTTAAGGTTTTTGGCTCAAAACTCCTCTGCTTCTAATGACTTTACTCTCAATACTCTAATTCACTCAGACTCAGGGCATGACAATAATCAGTGTACCTCATGGCGAGGTAAAAATAGTGCCAAAACGCTCAGTAACTTTTCCAGGCTTTCAAAAGTAAAACAGTTCTGTTGATTTTGAGCATAAAGTCCTTTCAAGATGAATAATCCTAAGAAATCAAAGGAGTCTCTCTCACTTTCCCTTTCTTTCATACAGGTTTAATATTTATCCTTAATTGGTAGTCGTCGGTTGTGGTTTTTTGTTGTTGTTGTTTAAAATTAAAGAGACGGAGCTTGAAATCATCTACATTTATTGCAGTATCCAGAAAAAATAATTGTTTGACTAAAACAGGTGCTGTTTTCTGATACCACTAGTAAACCTACATGACATTATTTGCAATTTATTCTCTGAATCTAATTTGCTGTAGATTTTACACATGGATTCATTTCTTCTGTTTTTCAGACAATTTATTGGTCAGCATGTACCATACAATAGGATTTCTTAAAGCTCTGTTATAATGGTAAAACCCTAAAACTTGCATCAAAGCCAGAATAAAATAATTTTGCCAAGAGAAGGTTGCAGAAATTGTATTAACTTCAGCTGCAGTTTATGGCCAGGCTCTGGGATGAGAGAGGAATAAATTTGTGGCTGATTGATCTTAGTCTCTTCTGGAGTGCAGGGAGTATTGAGGGCTGCAGCTGTATTGATCTGTTATACAAGGGACATCACGGTGGTTTTTGTAGGGCTATAGACACGTGGGAAAGGGAGGGACCAGCCTGTTTCATCAGTCTTGCTGCCATTTTACTGCGCTGTTTTAGAGCAGATAATGTGTTTTGGTCCTTCTCTGTGGGTACATAAACACTGCATTTCAACGTAATTTAGTGAATACTGTACAAAGGAAAATATCTAATTTAATGAAAACATACAGGAAACATTACTGGAATTTAACAGGCAGAATGAGAATCTAATTATGTAACAGCAACAACTGGCTCTAGTGTAACGGCTCTTGTCTCAGTGACATTTCTTGCCACAGATCTCAGTGCCAGAAAGGGTAAAAGGATGTGGCACAAGAAGGAACCATCCCCCCTCTGCAAGAGCGATCAGTCCTTTTACATTTGCAAGGGAAATCTTCCTGCCAGCAAGCCGGATAAATACACTGTGTGGGACCCAGCAGTTTGTCCCATGCATCTGTCAAGCTCTAGTGTGGTTCTGGTGGTTTTATGCTTACTCAAGTTATCAAACAAGGACCGTTTAGTCTGGCACAAAGGAGTCTATGCACTTTGCAAGTATGAAGCAGTAAGACAATGAGCAAAGGTGTTGTACCTAATGATGTAAAGATCCTCATGACACATCACAGGCCAGGAATAAGGCTGATGTGACAGCAGTAGCGCAGGCTTTTTTATATACTATCTTTGGTAGCATCTATAATAAGAGTTAATGGAAATGTCTGTGGGAGAAAAATATTGTTCCACAACAGAGGGACATTCTTCCCAAATACAGTCCTAGCAAAAGGTTGCCACATTGTTTAAATTCACGTAAACCTAGATTTGAGGACCAGTGCTAGATATAAGTAGTATGCAGATACAGTTTTAGGATCTCTGTGAAGGACCAGATTTCATCCACAAAAAAGCAAAACAGTGAGAAACTGCTCTTTCTGCCTCCAGGGGGGTGTTACTAATGCCAGGATACTCTGACAGGTAGAAATTCTGTGCTTTTTCTTTGTGTTAATGAGCATCTTTTTTGTTGTAATTCCAGAGCTACATTTCTAGGGAGGCTATCTCAGGTGGACTTATACAACATTCTCGCTAACTTGCCAATGCGTAGGCAAAGGATCTCTCGAGAAGCTGTCTATCTGGCCACATCCATTTCACTCTGTATGTTTGTAAATATCCAGGTCACCCTGGGAGCATCACCTGGTTATTTTCTATTAAGAACATGTGTATGTACAGCTGTATGTGTATTACTTTTTGTGTGTAAGTACACATATCTGAGTACATTCTGTCCACTCCACAGTGTAACAAAAAGAGCTTCATAAGATCAAGAACATCAAAATGTAATAAAAGCATATGCTCTTCAAGTAAAATAAAGTAAGTTCCAGGTACTTGTAGAGGCTTCCATAGCAATGACTTGAGACATGTCTCAGCCACTATATTGTGCTTATCAGACATGATCGGTAGTCATTGCTGTCACAGCTGAGGAAGGGTGAAAGCAGACAGCAAAGGAGTCAGAGTGGAACAATTGCAGAAAACTGTCAAAAATGTATTCAAAAAATAGATGAAGAGATACCACGAATGCGTGTGACATGCTGAAATGAGTGAAAAATCACTATGGTGACCTAAAAAGGATACATAAACTCATTTTCTTATTCTAAATGGCTTTGTGAAGCAATGCCCAAAATTTCAGCATATCCTGGTCACAAACATCATTGATTTCAAAATGTGAAAAATTAGATCATTAGTCCTCTGGAAGCTGTGGAGGAAATGTACAACAGAGTTGGAGACCTTTATGCAAATGTTTCTGAAAGCCTGTTTTATCCTATATTTGGGGGTGTGGGGTTTAATTACAAGTACGATCAAAGACATCTTGAAAAGAGCTATTCCTGTTTTATGTGTATGCAACTCCATCTACATTAATTATATCTCAAGATCACAGAACTTGGTTACGAGCAGTAATGATAGTGCAGATTATATTGTGGCATTGGTAGGATGTTTCACCGCCAGCAGAGGCAGAATGGATTGCCCTTCTCTGTGGCTTTTAATTAGAGTATATAGCCTTCTAGAGACCCTCTTTCGTGGTATAAATTTAGAACTTTATCAATTAAAAAATGTTTGTTGTCAAAATATTGCTTTCATATTCATAATGGGACTCTAATGCAAATATATTTGGGGTTAAATTCCTCACATTTGAATATCATCATTGTTCTGTCAACTTTGATGAAAGTTGTGTACCAGAGAATTTAGTCGTCACAGGAGAGCCATTTTAAGTGTTGTCAGATTTCCAGAGGATTTCACTGCTGTTATTTGTAGGTAATGGAACCAGCTATTTCTCCTCTGGGTGACATTCCATTCTGCTTGGAGTTTTCTTTTATCCTGGATTGGTCAAAAGCAGTATTTCCAAAAGTTCCTGGGAAAATATTTTCCCAATATTTCAGTCTTTTGGCCATTTTCTTTTACAATTATTTCCAATAGATTTTGTGAGTTCTGCCCCATTTTTGTAATTTCCTTTGTCCTAAAGTTACTTAATGCTATTTTTGAAAATTGTTTAACATTGCTGAAACTTATCCTGTTTCCAAAGATTAAAATGCTCCTTATCAGCTTCTGTACTTCATTTATTACAGTCCTGATGAGAAGTGTGAATTTACCTTACCTGTAAAGAACAATACATTTTCTAGAGAGGAGTTAATTTTCATAAGAAAAAGAAGTTTGCTGAGTGGAACTCTTGCCTTGTATTTTCTAAACTTATTCCTTTCATGTATCCTTTTCCAAATGTGGATAAAGAAGATTCTGTGAAAAGGAAAAGTGGACAAATACTTAGACAGAAAGAACTTCGAATATGAGGGAAGGTAAAAATCTCAGCAGGTAGGAGACCTACAGAGTGAAAACGTAACTATGCGGAAAAGGAGCAAATGGTCATCTTTCCCTACGCCTTCTTCTAATCCCTGAGACAGAAGGATCTACCTGCCTTTGTCACACAGTAGGATTGATAACACAAAGGACAAATATTCTTTTCTGCCGTTATGTCTTTATAGGTCTCTTCCTGCTGTGTTTAAGCAGCACAAACTCCCACAGAGTTTTCTTTTGTAAGGATGAAATAATCAGTCCCTGACAGGGTAGAATCTAGAGACAAGGCAGGCAAGGTAGCATTTACCTCACACCTCCCAAAATACATATGGATCTTCTTCCAGGCAAAGAAATAAAAGTACATTTCTTAAATCTTCAACCTGTAACAGGTTACTACTGGTTCATATAAAGGTAGTCAAAGGGTTAATAGATGTCGCCTGATGCATATGTGATGAGAATAACTCCATTTAAAAGATGCTTACTCTCTTGCAGCTACAGTGTAGACAAACTAAAGTGAATCACAGGAAAAGCGTGTAGAGCTGCAAGGATGGTGATTCTTTAGAGGGGGGAAAAAAACTGAAACCATACTCCAGAGTGTCAGACTCTTCTAAATATGGTGCAGTCTGCCAAAAATGAAAATAAGAAGAGATGTGACCTTGGTTGCAGAACAAGAGAGATCAGAAACTCACAATGAATATAGAATAATATCAAATTAGAATACTAGATTAACGGCAGTAAGAGTTATTACAAAAAGATGTGATAAGCCAGAACAGCCATGGGCCAAATCAATCATTTTCCATCCACGTACAGCTTGTTTGAATGTAGTAGGGTTGCATATCCACCTATCTAGGCTGAACTTAATTTAATATCCTTCAGAGTTAATGATGAGTAGGAGGTGGAAAAAAGAAAAGAAGTGAAAGCCCATCTGCAGTTATATAATGACACATCAACATAATCTCACATCTGTCTATTGGTGTACCAAGGAAATGTATTTGCATGAACTCAGCTGACCTTTTGAAGCAGATCCAAATTCTGAATTCAAGGAAGTTACTCTGAGTTGTCTTCTCATTTGTCTCATAGAAATTATCTGAAAAAGTGTGAGACAAAAAAATGAAGAGTTATTTGATCATCAATCTTGGAAAATAATTCATTGGTAGTGCAAAAATACTTCATGCTAGTGAAAAAAACCTTGCACTACCTGGGCCATAGGACAGAACTGAGACAACTGTTTTCTAAAATTGTGTATCATTTGTAGTAGACCATGGCCTTAAATGCATTTGACAAGCTTATTTCTCTTTTGATTTAACCTCCTTAGACTTTTACTTAGATAAAACTTTTTTTTTTCCCGAATACTTTTGGTTTTCTTCCTAATTTTATCCTTATTTAAAAGAAAAAAAAAGTCTGCAGTTTGTAGCTTCAAATAAGTGTGTACAGTGTATCCATATCTACATTTTCAAATGTGGTAGATCATGGAAAACTGCCAATTCAAGAGGCGAAAGTTTGGCACTAAATATCTACAGGTTTTAATAATGAAATTCTGATACCAGATAAGCATACAGCAAGACTTAAAACATAACCCCTGTCAGAGCCCAGATAAGCTTGGAAACTGCAAATGAAAATATTACCTTTACCTTTGAAAAGAGCTACCTGAGACTGGCACTATTGTATTGAAACAACTGCTTGTTGAGTCTCCAAGATTTACAGTTTTGATATTACTTTGTTAAAATCTTGATTTCTTGAGACTTGGATGACCTGCAACCCTGGTTCCTCACCTTCTTTCTGTGAGTTTCAAATAGGCTTGTTAGCTGGACCTCGTATTACAGGTGACATTCATTCAATTCTCCTCATTTTAGTCTCTTTTGTAAAGGGCTTCATGTTTTGTATTTTGGTTGGGCTTTATTAAGACTAACAAGAAAGTGAGGCTTCTGCTGACCCTTTGTGCATATCTAAACTTCGCCCTAGAGATAGACACAGGAAGGCACTGGTTTCTGGAATGCATTTGTCTTTCTGGTATGTGAGGACTGCCAAGGTGCTGAACCTTCAAATCACCTGCTCCCAGGCCTTCCCTCACAACATTTTGGGAAGGAAGTGCACTAGAAGAAAAGGACTTCACAGGACTATTTTTTCTTTTATGGATGTTAATATGACTGAAGACATTTTTGTGAAGCAGTTACATTTTAAGGTGCATAAGGTGCTCTGTTGCCTCTTTTTATACATCCACTGTTCATTTTAATATTTTCTAAGAGCATCTGTAGTATGAGATAGGTATTAATGTCACTTATAAAATTAAATTAACTAGGATGTTCTGAAATTGTCTTTAAAGGTCAAATTATAATAATCTTACCCAGAGTAGTACTTTTACTCAGGGGTAGGTCTAGGTAAATTGATAGCACTATAGAAGAAATAAGGTTAGATATAGAAAAGGACTTTGGCACCACATTCCCTCCAACATGTACTTATCAGTGCCTAAATTCACAGGTTTAGACTCTCAGAATTCTTATTCATATCCTGACAAACTGGGAGACACTAAAAATTTTTCTCTTAAACTATCCATCTAAAATTTTCCATCAGTATATTTTCACAGCAACAGAAAGATCTGCTTCTGAGGGGTCAGAAGACTTGTTAATAAGAACATACAGGTGGTCTGCTTCTTTCCTGTACTTCCCAGCTACATAAACAACCTGTTCCTCTACTTACATCATAAAAATGGACCCCAAAGTTATTCCTAAAATAGCAGAGACAAGCGCTCCAGTCATCAGCCCTATAAGTCCTCTGAACTCAGTCTTTCCTATCAGCAATTGTGTTCGATGCAAGCTTTTAAACTTGCTCAAAGCAAGGAATGAAGCCTCTGTACTGCTCTCCAGAGGTAATAACCTTAATCTATGGTGCTATATTTCACTGACCTAATGTTTGTGTAACTCCTTTTTAAGCAAAGTAGAAAGATATCACTAGAAAGATCGAGAAAGACCCACACCAACACATCTGAGAGTTCAGACCACTCACGTGAAAGATGTATACATATAAGGATGGATCAGAAGGAAATTTTGGAACTTGTTTCTTCTTTACTGCAAGAAGTTGCTATAACCACTGAACTACTCAGTGTTATGGGGCTGCTGTAGGAGTGGAGTAATCCACCATACAAACCACATTGTGGCTGAAAGTCACAAATAAGGAGTTGGGCAGCTCCAAGCAATTTGACATTAGATATTTACTTTTGATAATATTCTTAATGGTGATTTTCCGATCACTCTACTAATTTCTGTTGCTCTTTTTCTTCAGTGATTAGTTCCTCCTAAGAACTGCTTTGGAAGAGATCTGGCTTCAGGATGGGAAACCTCTAGGCAGCGGCGGCTCTGTAAGTCTGGCTGATTTTGCAGAGAAGTTCTTGGAACAACACAGATAGCATCAGTAAAAAATGTCCAAACTAGGTACGATTGGGTTAGCACACCTGTTGGAAGCCATAACAATTCACTGTTGGCTGTAATATGCTCTAGTAAAAAGCAAGGCATGTAAGGCTTAGGCAGAAAGGAGGGAAGGATACCAAGGTAGAAGAGTTTCTCTGAGTTTAGCTCAGGAATTTAGCTGCCCGGTTCACTTCTGAAACTGAGTCTGAGTTTTTTAATTCACCTGCTGCTTGTGGAAATACTGCTGAAAGTGCCTTTCTTTCTCTTTAGTGTACCCTTCAGCATGCCGTGATTTTAATACAAAGAGCCTCCAACACAGCTTCTAACGTACTCAGTGGTGAATTTTGTTGTGTTGCATTGCCTTGTGCATCGCACACACGTGGTGGCACACAGCCTCTGCCTTGGCAGCCCATCTCAAGGGTGGTGCAGGGACACCACAGGCATATAGTGGGATGCTAAAAGATGAGGAAATCCTACTAGCCTTCTTTGTTCCTTTCTAGTGCAGAAATAGCATTGTGAAAATGAGCTGGAAGGCTTTTCAATAAAACACTCTCAGGCAGCTTTTTAATCATGCATTTCAGCATGCATCACTGCTCAGCTATGACTGAACCTATCAGGATACCACTCCCCGACGTTGCATGGCTTCCACTAGAAGTTGCTTGTTTCAGTAGATTTTTAAAGTCTAAAACAGAGACAAAGGAAAGTACTTGCTTGTGAGGACACAATGTTTTAAGGTAGTAATTTTTCATTTTTAGTGACTGTCATGACTACCCTTCAGCTGCCGGGTGCATCATTTAGCTCCTTGTTGCCGATGTCATTCATTGAACCATCAGCATTTGTCATTTACTGTGCATGCAACCTTGTTGCAGATCTTAGTGTTTCTGTTAATGCGCAGCTTTGATACTTGAAAAGGATGACTTGTTCCCTGCTTTCATGTGGAATCACAGAAACTTTTAGGTTGGAAAAGACCTTTAACATCATAAAGCCCAACCGTAAACCTAACACTGCCAAGTCCACCACTAAACCATGTCCCTAAGCACCACATCTACATATCTTTTAAATACCTCCAGGGATGGTGACACAATCACTTCCCTGGGCAGCCTGTTCCATCACTTGATAACACTTCCAGTGAAGAAATTTTTCCCAATATCCAATCTAAACCTCCCCTGGCGCAACTTAAGGTCATTTCCTCTTGTCCTATCTCGTTACCTGGGAGAAGAGACCAACACTCACCTTGCTACAAGCTCCTTTCAGGTAGCTGTAGAGAGAGATAAGGCCTCCCCTCAGCCTCCTTTTCTCCACACTAAACAACCGCAGTTCCCTCAGCTGCTCCACACAAGACTTGTGCTCTGGACCCTTCATGAGCTTCATTGCTCTTCTTCAGACACGCTCCATCAACTCAGTATCTTTCTCGTAGTGAGGGGCCCAAAACTGAACACAGTATTTGAGGTGTGACCTCGCCAGTGCCAAGTACAGGAGAGCAATCACTTTCCTAGTCCTGCTGGGCACAATATTTCTGATACAAGCCAGGATGCCATTGGGCTTCTTGTCCACCTGGGCACATGGCCAGCCCAACACCCCAAGATGGTTTTCCGCTGGGCAGCTTTCCAGCTGCTCTTCCCCAAGGCTATAGCATTGCATGCGGTTGTTATGACCCAAGTGCGGGACCCAGCGCTTAGCCTTGTTGAACCTCATACAATTGGTTTCGGCCCTTTGATCCAGCCTGTCCAGATCCCTCTGCAGACCTTTCCCACCCTTAGGGAGATTAACATTCCTGTCCAACTTGGTGTCATCTGCAAGCTTACTGAGGGAGCACTCAATCTCTTCATCCAGAACATTGAGAAACATATTAAACAGAACTTCCCTCAGTAGTGAGCCCTGGGGAACACCACTTGTGACCGGCCGCCAAATGGATTAACTCTGTTCACCACAACTCTTTCAGCTCAGCCATCCAGCCAGCTTTTTACCCAGTGAAGAGTACACCTGTCCAAGCCATGAGCAGCCAGCTTCTCCCTAAGAATGATGTAGGAAATGGTGTCAAAGAATTTACTAAAGTCGGGGTAAACAACATCCACAGCCTTTCCCTTATCCACTAAGCAGATCACCATGTCATAGAATGAGATCAGGTTAGTCAAGCAGGACCTGCCTTTCATAAATCCATGCTGACCAGGCCTGATCACCTGGTTGTCCTGTATGTGCTGTGTGATGGCACATGAGATGATCTGCTTCATAACCTTCCCTGGCATCAAGGTCAGACTGGCAGGCCTGTAGTTCTCCAGATCCTCCTTCCAGCCCTTCTTGCAGATGGGCATCACATTTGGTAACCTCCAGTCAACTGAGACCTGCATGGTTAGCCAGGACTGCTGAGAAATGTTTGAAAGTGCCTTGGTGACCATTTATGCCAGTTCCTTCAGTACCTTTCACTGGATCCCTTCTGGCCCCAAAGACTTGTGAGTGTCTAAGTGGTGTAGCAGGTCTCTCAACTATTTCACCTTGGATTATGGGGGCTTCAATCTGCTCCCCTTCCCCGTCTTTCAGCTCAGACAGCTGAGTACCCTGAGAACAACTGGTCTTACTATTAATAACTAGGGGAAAGAAGGTGTTAAGTAGCTCAGCCCTTTCCTCATCCCTTCTCATGAAGTTTCCCCTCCCATTTAATAGAGGATGGAGATTCTCCTTAGCCCTCCTTTTGTTGTTCATGTATTTATAGAAACATTTTTATTGTCTTTTACAACAGTAGCTAGATTAATTTCTAGCTGTACTTTGACCCTTCTAATTTTCTTCCTGCATAACCTCTTGACATCCTTGTAGTCCTCCTGAGTTGTCTGCCCCTTCTTCCAGAGGTCATAAACTCTCTTTTTTTGATCATGCCTTTGCATGGTCAGAGAGGCAAACCCTTAGGGCACCAAGTATATAAAAGACTCCTGCTTCAGCACCTATTTTCAGACCATAGGTGTAAACAAATAAAACCTCTGCTACAAATATTTCCAAGATTGGGAAAAGTCTAGACAAAGACCCCTTCTTAAGCCTGCGTTTGCAAATGACCAGAGCCAACCCATTTTCTCTCAATGCATTGAAGCTTGAAGCCATCTCTCTGCTACCCCATTTGGCCTTCGTTTTCCTATTCAAAGACTTCTACCGAGGTGAGTGGGCAGGGAAGTGTTTTACAGAGCACTTGCAGTTCTGTTTAGCTATGAATTCAAACAAGTTGCTTATGGGAACCAGAAGTGTGTATGGCTACTAGGCTTTCCAGGAATAATTTTCTTACCCTTTCCATATTAAATTACTAGTCTCATCTCTGCGCTTGATGCAACAACAGTATTTGGCCCTCACAAGGAAATTTAGGACACAGGCATGTTGTTTTCTGTAGTCTTGCCAACATTTCTCAAAAGGAGAGAAATAAAGTTAGGCCTCTGTAAGTCTATAGAACTGCTATGTGGAAGGCATGTCTTCTGTATGCTCATTCTTGTTCCAGAGCGCTTTCTGCAATAGAACAGAGAGACGATATACTGTCTTTTGGTCTGTTCCTCAAAGTAAAGAGGACAACTGAGTGAGAGGAGGTAAAAGTAATAATTTCTCATTTATGAAAAAACAACACCCCCCAAAGAAAAGAAAAAAAACACAAAGGAAAAGCAATATGAAGGATACTTGGTGCAATACGTAATGTTTCTGACATCGTGTCACTGTGAGTCCTTAGGCAAGACACATACTTTCTTTTCCCAGCATAGTAAAGATGGGAATGGTGATGAAATCTATGAAGCTCCTCGAGACACGTGGGTGAAAAATGCTAACTGTGTGCTGACTATTCTATTTTTTTTGCTATTGTAAAAGATGGAAAAGAACAGTATGCCAAGAAAACTTTGGCAAACCGTTTGGTCGCTGCTGTGGTCCTTACCTCTGCTTGTCCCTGCTATATAATTACTTTCTAAGTCTGCAGTTTCTGGATATACTTTGCTGCTCACTGCTGTGTATAGTATTCTTTGTATATCAAGCCCAGTGGAGCCCACATCCCTAGTAGGTGTTCTAGTGAGCTGAATGAGATGAAGAACAAGCCACCTTTTGAAGAAAAGGTTATGATAATTTTTTTTTTTAAAGTTAATATGCAGCAGCTTCTGGTTTGTATTTAGTCTAAAGGTTTTGAGACACTTCATCTAGTCACTTTCTTCTGCCCTTCTATTAGCCAGTGACATTATAAACCCTTCTGCTGTCACCAGATTGGCCTGTAAAGCACTCTGTGTCATTTATTGGAAAGGTTTTATAGAGAAAGAAAACAGGACTGTGCAGTTAGGTAATGGTTCAGGGCACTCTAAATAGAAAAGGAGAATGACAACTGCTACCTAGAGTCCAACACAAACTATTCTGTTTGCATCTGCTGTTTCTCTTCCAACTGCTGTTTATTTCTCTGCATTCTTTATGGGTGGTTTAAACAGAAGGATTTAGTTCTAATCATCACATGAATGAGAGCACAGGGAAACTGTTTGTATTTTGTAGATTCATGTCTATGTGGCAATATACGGTGTATTTGCTGATATTCAGAAACTTCACTGCAGATTATTACTGGCTGCAAAGTGGGAAAAGAATTTTCCAAAAATATTCTGAATATATTAGTACTTTTAATCCAGTTTTATCTTAACCACAAGGGTTTTGTTCTGTGTTGTTTTTTTTTAAAGGTGTTGATCAGAAAGCCACTGTAACAAACAACCAAAAAAATTATGAAATGTTAACTTTTTTTGACATGTTCTACCCAGGCCTAGGACTCACTGACTTCAGGTTCATTTCCTGAAGCTAATACTGAAACCAGAACTCAGCTATTAAGTTATCTGACTGGTGTGTTCGAAGTATAATATGCTCAGCAGCAGGGATGTGAAGGAGCAAACTAATTACTCATTTCATTAGAGAAAAAAGTTGCAGATTCCAGTAAAAGAAAGAACTGCAATAACCATAGCTAGTGTAAAAAGTGGTCAGGGTCAACAAACTGAGTGGGATTTCCTCTTTATCCTCTGCTGCCTTTTGTCCCCAGAAGGGTTTCTTGTCATGTCAGCAATAGCCAGTACAAGTCAGTTGAGCACTGACATGTATTGTGGCACCTGTAATTTTGACATAATTGACATATGGGCCTGCAGGATTTTGACAAGATTGTCAACCTAATGAATGGGCAACTGAGCTTTAAACCTACACTAAAGGTCATGTAAGTTGTTCAATGGAGGATGAAAAACTCGAGTAACCAAATAATAGTTTCTGACTAATTCTTCTTGGCTGAGAAACAGCAAGGATTTGGGACACTTTAAAACCTCCCCCTTCCAACATCGCAAGTGACACTTAATGGGAAGGGGAAGGGGGAAGCTCTGAAGAATATTTTTTCTGGTTTTTGGGTTTTTTTTTTCAATAAGCAAAATTTGGGAAACCTTCTTGTATAGTAATATATTTAAGAGGGAATGGCCCTGCCTAGTTTAATGCAACTGCAGATGTCTGCTTATAAAAACAGAGTAGATCTTGTTTAGGAAAGAAAATGACTCAAGATAGAGATAAAGCATCTGTAGATTGTTAGAGCCACGTATATAACCTTGAGATTATAAATGAGTAAGAATATTTGATTTTAAAAAAAATATCTGCCTTTAAACAAAAGAGTTTTACCTTGGAGACACAGCATAGACCAAGCTAAATGGCTTCTACTGTTAAGTTCTAGAAAGCAGACAAGATATCCACAAATCAGCTGAGCTTTTGTAACCGTGTAAACAACTAAATTCCATCTCAGAGTTAGAGCAGAGTGAAAACCTACCCACAGAGAGTCATCCCTGCTCACCTGACTAGCAGTAACTTCTTAGATTGCTGCAACTCAATCGTGGTTCACATTGTAGTGGAGCAGTAAGAACTATCAGAACACTCCGGATTTTTTTTTTGAAGTCCTGTGTTTTCCTTGCCCATAAATGGATCTTACAATATTTGAAATAAACATAATTTTGTCTTACATAAGAACTCCATGACTGCACCTTTAACAGTGCCTTCCAAAGGTCAAAGATAAACTAGCCAGGGACAAAGATATAGCGGCCAGGGACAATGTATATTAACCCTGCTTTAGGGAAATGCTCATGTTTCTGCAGCTGCAGTTCCACACTCTTCTTTAAGTCGTCCAAAGCACAGAGGACTGTGTTTAATATTTCCTTGACAAGACCATGAGTCTATGGACTAATATCACTAAGACTGGGATGTTGACTGTGGTGGGGTTTAGTACTCAAATGGCAGAATAAACATACAATCAATAATTTATTTTCAGAGCAAACCAAAGAGCGTTGCACTAATTTTAGCAGAGTCTTCCGATCAGCAACAACAACAACCTGACGAATTTTTACAGGGTTAGAATTACTTAATTGCAGTTAACAATCATTTTTCAAGCACATATTATTATGGACTATACCAAAAGTCTTCAGCAATGGAGAGGGGAAAGGGAGTGAAAAAGGAGGACCTAAAACTAATATTTTGTGATCAGATTCCTGGGTTTACTTAGCTTCTTTTCCAGCTGCACAAAACTGATGTATTTTCCTTCCAGGGAAAGGTAATATTTGTGATGCAGAATGCAATATTCAGACTGTCTGTGAGGAACTCTGGCCTGCTATTAAGATACCTAAGGAAAACATCTTGCTTTGTATACATTGCCCCGTACCGCACTTCTCTCTGGCTCTGTGGTCATGTGGGGGTCATTGCACCGGTGGTTTACTTGACCGCATTCCTGCAGCCTGGATTCTGCTTTACACTAAGACAGATGTTAACGAGCTGTTACTGACTCTTCACCAGCAGGAGACAGCAAGAGGATTTTGATCTCTCTTTCTGAGTAGAACTGGCAAATAAGAGACTTTGGGAGATTCGGTTGCTCAAAGAAGGGGGAAAGGCTGAGATATGTGTCGTGTATTTTTATGTGAAATTCCAACACTGACAGAGTAAAATCTAGCCTTAATGATATTTGCAATTAAATTAATACATAAAATGACCCATTGCAAGTTTTTCTAGGCATTTGGAAATTCAAACCTGTATCTACATTCCCCAGAAAGATTGCAGTTTTTTAATGTATCAACCCAGAACCATTAATCCACATGAGGCTGAACTCACTGGTATCTAAAATCTAGATGAGGTCAGAATTTTTGGGGGCCTTAGCTCATTCCTCCTTTTGTAAAAATGAGGAAAAAAAACATACAAAAGCACAACTTTTATATTTATTTGTTGAAGTATTTAAACACCAAATTTTTAAGTATCAGTTCTCTCAGGTATTATGAAAATATGCTTTTGTTTGTTCAATTTGAGGTGAAAATATTATGCATATGTCTTTATATCCAGTATTAGGTTTATTGCTGTTTGAGGGCTTTGGAATCTCAGAGACACAAACTAGACCTTCTGAAGTGCAGTAACTCTAGTAATTTTCATACACTTTAATAGCTATAAACTAGAAACAACTTTTGGTATTCTCTTTCCCTTTCTCTTTTATGTTTTTAATCACATTTTCCACTCATGCCACTCCAGGCAATATGACTCATACTTCATCTGTTATTTTTGAACAAAATATTTGATTTTTTTATTGTTGTGCAGATCATTGATATCATTCTGCCGTATCTCCACTGATAATTCACAAGACATTAGGGTACTGAATGTAAAGATAAACTAACGTTTACATCAGCTCCCCAAGAAAACTATCAATCAGGCAGTGAAGGAGAAATTATTTGTTAGTCTGCAGCAGTCTTAGAAGTAAATATACTTATTCTGTTAGAATATTATAAACATAGCATGTATAACCTCCTAGGGCAAGAACCTTTAAATAATTGATAGCTGCAATGATATTTTTCCTTTCCACCTGTTGTAAATGTTCAGGAATTTCACCTGAATATCACTGAACTTCAACTTGCCAACTTTAAATCGAATGCTGTGGAAACAAAACAGAAATCACGAATACTTTCAGTTTTTTCAAGTACTACAGTGCAGCCATCTATGAAACTTCTAGCTGGAACTAGGATATTGTGTATCCAGTCTTGTGTTTGTGAAGTGTGCTGTGAGCAATAAAGGCTGGGATAAAACCACAGATTAAATAGCTGCATATTTAGTAAGCATCTTCCACCTTACAGGCTGAATGGGGGAGGGGTTTCCTTGGAAAAAACACTCTGTTATCATGTAATTAAAGACATTTTCAGGGAAGAACATAATGAAGTTTGAAAAGGTGAGCTTAATTCTGCCATTTTCTAACTCCTGAGTATTTGACTTTGCAGTATTAGTATGGTTTTCTTTATAAGAAACACAAGAGTTCTCATGGCAACTACTTTCTCAAGTGTCTGTTTCAAAACTAAACAAAATTATTCATTTCAGCTAAGCCTTTTCTATCTTTCCAATGCAGATACTAAGTCTGAGAGGCCTGAACAGCCATCAGTATTCCAAATGCAGCTGTAGTAACTGAGGGTACAGAAGAAATATGACCTGGGTTGCCCTGTTAGAAGCTCCTGTGTTGTTTCTGTCCTGTAGAATGTAACTTGTTTTTGGCAACAGAAATTAATTGGAAATTCGTGTTTGGTTTATAGCCAGTAATTTCTGAATTTTACGTAATTTGTGTAGGTATGAAGTGTGCATGGGTGTGGAAGACACACATGAAACAGAAATACTGTTTTTCTCTCTGACATAATTAAAAAAAACCAAACAAGCCCATTTAAAAATTCTCTACAGAAAAACACTGAATGACTTGTAAAATAACATTTCTGTTGCAACTTCCATTTGAAGTGTTACCTATCCATTTCAGGAGACAGTCTGCTACCAGGTATAGAAAGGAAGGAGTTGGAAGCCTCGCAGTAGACAGTTACAGGATCATTTTGCCATGAGAATGTTTCTTTTTAATTACCAGTGGTTAATAGCTGGATCACATCCAGAAACACGCAGGTGTTGCTTTTCATATTGTTTTATGTTAATGTGGCTCTCAGAGATCTTGACAACCCCATTACTGTGGGTAATGGAGGTCTGGGGAACATCATGCATTAGAAAAAACATGGAACATGAGTAGTAGGGAACACAGTGTGGGGACATTTGAGGTGTTTTGCATGAAGCCAAACTGGAGATAATAAGCCTTTCCAGACCAAACTGATTCTTTGAGAACTGCTCTGATGCCCTTTTACTTGGGCTGAGTGGTNGTTGTGCAATGAGATGAAGACAGTGGAATAGAAAGCCCAAGACCTTGGTTAGCTTGACGGGCCCAGCTTTTGTGCNAGCCACAGCTGGATATAAGAAGAGCTGGTTGCTTTCTGTGGATCCCACCTCCTCTGCTCTGGGATAGAGCAGATTAATGCTGAAGCATCCAGCCTAGATCTGAATGCCCTTTTGCTCATACTGCACTCAGCTTCAGCTAGTACCCCTAGGTATTATTAATGCCTGGAGATGGCCAGTCTAATTGTCTGGGAACCTGTGGCACATGTGAACATGGGCTGTGTATACCATCCACAGATAACTGACGTTTGTCTCCAGTTGTCCAGCTGGTACCCGAATGCTCATAAATACCTGCTACGAGTGAAAGGAAATGCAGTTAGGTCCCCTACCATGGCAAACTATGTTAAAAAAAACACCCTACTTTGCAAAAATTTGTCCAGTGAATTTCAGGACACCTTTTGCTGGACTGATGGTATTTGAATCCATGTAGAAAGGAAAACAAGCATATACGGGGAAATCACTAACTCTGGAGTGCAGCTGGACAGACCCAAGCCCAGCTGCATAGATTGGCTGCCTTTTCCACCTGTTCAGTGACCCACTTTCTCTTCCCCTGTCCCTCCACACACAGAGGACCCAGCCTACGATAACTTTTATTTGAGTAGATAAACCGCAACACTAAGAAATGATGTGATACACGAACTTCAGCAGCAGCAAGTCTTATTTTCTTATTCTTTAACCTAACTACACTCTCCCCTGTCTTACTCTCTTTCTCATGGTGGGAGCAGCTTACTCTTATTCCTAGTAATCATTAGAACAATGAAATCCAATATCACTTATGTGTCTGTGACATCCTGAGCTCATTTGACTTGATGTAGCTACCACAAGATATAAGCTCCCCACTGTGTTGCAAAGGGCAGAACACAATACAGGGCAAAAAGACATCCTTCCAAAAACTGCTATCTCAAGGAAAGGGTTGTTCTTTCAATCAAAATCTACTCAGTAACGCTCTGCCTTAGTCTCTTATTTCTGCTTCTGGATCCTTGAAAGCTTTTCCTCTCCGCCTTTTTTTTCCCATGCGTATACCTTCCCCTATAGTCATGACAACGAAAGGAAACGCTGTGTTTAAAACAAACAAACAATTAATATTAATCAAATATTTATGAGCATGCACGATGAATATTTATGAAAACTATCAATGTCTGCTGAAGATGTAAGATAAGAATCAGTTGTAAAATCTGTGTGTGAAAATATAAATACACAGTAACCATTAATTATGTTGCTACTAGTATTAGGTACCATTACAGCTGAGGGAATCTTTCAAATGATTTATTCATTCGCAGATAGGCTGACTGAAATGTGTCATAAGTTTGCCAAACTGTTTTGGCCAACAGTAGACAAAAAATTTTATTACAAAATTTTCTGAAAATACTGTGGGTTTTTTTTTAATTTTCAGATCAGTTCTTTATGTCAGATATGTCTAAGTAACTAAAAAACATATATTTGACTCAGGTTCTTTTTAAAGGTACACCAAATCTAATTTCTGGTTGATACAGAATGAATATTCACAATACTTTTTTGTTTATCAAGCTGAAAAATTATTACTGGAACTGAACATAATTCACCAAATTAGAATATTTAGTTAAAGCTCTACTGATGGTATAGGATGATTCTACTATTTCTGTGGGAAAAGCAGGATTTCTTTTTCTCTTGTGTTTCTTCACATTTCAAGAAGCATCAAGAGCTCTTGAATATGGCAGACCAGCTTTTAATGACAGCCTAGTTAAATCCAGACTTGAATTCAAGGGCATGTTTTTACTAGTGAAGGTAATTAACTTTGAAACAATTTACCTAAACAGGAAGCAGATTCTTCCTATCTTGAATGATATAAATCGAGATGGGATGTCTTCCTGAAAATATGCTTATGGTTACCTGGAAGTTATGGGTGGAATACAAAATTTTTTTGCCCATGTTATGTGGGAGGCCAGGCTAGATGAATGTGTGCAGTTTCTTTTTTTTCCCCTGGCATTAACATCTAGGAATCTATGCATAGGAACAATTTAATCTTTGATCTAATCTCCCCTCTTTTGATTTTTTCTCTAGCTAGATAGTAAAGCTGTCAATCATGGACAGCCTATTTTATAATTTATCTCTATCAAACTGACATACAATCAGCTTGGGAAGGTGAACCCCACACACATTGATATCGATGTTTGGTCACAAGTTTAAGTGCCCATTTCTGGAACAGTTTCTGAGGTGGATATTGTCATGTGCCACGTAACTTCAATGCTATCGATAGTGCCGTTTATGATCCTGGAGGAAAAATCCTTGACAACTCTAGAAAAACAACTGCTGAATTCATGGAGTTTCAGGTCATACAACCACAAACACGTTATGATTAGACCTGAGGAACCTGGACTCAGGTGGGTTACTCCAGCCCCTTTTGTGTCATCTGGTAATGTGCTACTGCACACAAGCCCTGCTGGGGTGGTCAATGCTGCATGTGCAGTCTGAATCCAGCAGTGGAAGACACCTGCTGGACTTCTGAGACCTGTTGCCCTTGTAGGTCACCTGGGCCAGCAGGAGCCTGCCTTTGCACTGGGACATGCCACAGTGTCCAGGAGAGACATGTGCTGTCTATTCTACCCAGCTTTTTCCCTGGGACAGAGCAGGGAGGACAGAGGCAGGGGCATATGCTAGGCCAGGCATGGAGCCCAGGCATGGTCAGAGCAGAAGGAGTTGAGTGCTCTGTATAGAAAACCTTGTTTGTTGGTGTGCTGTTGGGAGTGAAGAGTGAGACCTCATCTCCAGCCTTGAAGAGGCACTTGAAATGCCAATGGGCTTCTGTTTCCTCTGAGCTCCCATGGACCACATAGAGGAGATGACTTGCCAGCTGCTCTGAGCAGTTGATGAATGGGGAAAGGCAGCAGTCAAGGCTGCATACACCTCTTGTCCCTCCACATCCCTCCTTGCTCTGTCATTTGCAGGAGGCTTGCCCTGGCTTGCCTCTGTGAGCTTTGGAGCTTATACTTTGAGCAAACCGGACATCCACAAATCCATGGGCCAGGATAGGATACACGCATGAGTGCTCAGTGATCTGGCAGATGTCATTGCTGAGCCACTCTCCATCGTCTGTGAAAGGTCTTGGAGAGCAGGAGAAGTGCCTGAAGACTGGAGGAAAGCCAACGTCACTCCAGTCTTCAAAAAGGGCAAGAAGGAGGACCCAGGGAATACAGGACGGTCAGCTCATTCTGGATCTCATCTCTAAGCAAGTGTAAGAAAAGAAGGTTACGAGGAGTAGTCGATGTGGATTCTCCGAGGAGAAATCGTGCTTTACCGATCTGATAGGCTTCTATAATGGCATGACAGGCTGGGTAGATGAGGGGAGAGCAGTGAATGTTGTCTACCTTGACTTCAGCAAGGCTTTTGACACTGTCTCCCATAACAGCCACATAGGGAAGCTCAGGAAGTGTGGGCTGGAGGAGTGGACAGTGAGGTGGATTGAGAACTGGCTGAATGGCAGAACTCAGAGGGTTGTCAGAGGATAGCTGGAGGCTTGTAACTAGTGGTGTTCCCCAGGGGTCAGTACTGGGCCCAGTCTTGTTCAACTTCTTCATCAATGAACTGGATGCAGGGACAGAGTGTACCCTCAGCAAGTTTGCAGATGACACAAAACTGGGAGAAGTGGCTGATACAACAGAAGGCTGTGCTGCCATTCAGTGAAACTTGGACAGGCTGGAGAGTTGGGCGCAGAGGAACCTGATCAAGTTCAACAAGGACATGTGTAGGGTCCTGCACCTGGGGTGAAACAACCCCATGCATCAGTACAGGCTCGGAGTGGACCTGCTGGAAAGCATCTCTGCAGAGAGGGACCCGGGAATGCTGATGGACAAGTTAACAATGAGCCAGCAGTGTGCCCTTGTTGCCAAGAAGGCCAATGTTATCCTGGGATGCCTTAAGAAGAGGGTGGCCAGCAGGTCGAGGGAGGTTCTCCTTCCCCTCTACTCTGCCCTAGTAAGGCTGCATCTGGAGTACTGCATCCATTTCCGGGCTCCCCACTTCAAGAAAGATGAGGAACTATTGGAGAGAGTCCAGCAGAGGACTACAAGGATGATGAGGGGACTGGCGCATCTCTCCTGTGAGGAAAGGCTGAGGGAGCTGGGCTTGTTCAGCCTGGAGAAGGCTGAGAGGGGATCTTATAAATGCCTATAAATATCTTAAGGGTGGGTGTCAAGAGGATGGGGCCAGGCTCTTTTCAGTGGTGCCCAGCAACAGGACAAGTGGCAACAGGCACAAACTGAAGCATAGGAAGTTCCACCTGAACATGAGGAAGAACTTCTTTACTTTGAGGGTGCCAGAGCACTAGAAGAGGCTGCCCAGAGGGGCTGTGGAGTCTCCTTCTCTGGAGATATTCAAAACCTGCATGGAGCAGTCCTGTGCAGCCTGCTCTAGGTGAACCTGCTTTAGCGCGGGGGTTGGACTAGATGATCTTCCTTCCAACCCCTACCATTCTGTGATTCTGAGATACTCAGCCATGTAACGGTGTGGTCTGCCTTCAAATTCTGGTATTTGTAACCACAAATACACTGCTTGGATGAGCAGCACAACAATAGTTAATGGGTTTGGAGATGAGCAGTATTAACAACAGATTAATTCTGTGAGTATCATCTTCTATATTGGCTATATTTTTTCTTCACTAATTGCCAGGGAGCTACCATTCATCAGCTGTCTCATAGCTACACAGTTTACTACTTAATTGGGAAGGTGATTCACTCATATGGTCCATACTGAGACGAAGAACAGTATATTGGTAGATGTATACTCATTACATAGTGTATGAGCACTACTTGTGTATGTCAAAACCAGCTCTTTGGTGTCCTCAGAAAGTGGTATCTAACACTAATAAAAAGTTTTCATGTTACCTTTCAACATCAGTTCAAAGAAGTCATTGGTGTCTGAATATAAATAAGTTTCGTTGCAAAGTTACTGAATGTTAATATTCTCTTAGATTTTAGGACTTCAGTTCCAGCTTATTCCTGTGTCGTCTTTTCTCGCTCCCTGTTTCAGCACTTTCCCCCTTAATCTCTTTCTCAGTAGGAGAAAACCTGCCTCTAGGGTACAAGAAGGAGGAGCAGAGAGCATGAAAGATCAAGCTAAATTAGGATGTACTGAAACACAAAAGGTCACAACCCCACATTTTTCTGAGAGCAAATTTCCTGCTATTGACTCTGTAAAACTAAGGAAGATGCAAACTGATTTAATTTTCAGCATCCCCCCCCCAACACCCACCCACTCCCTCTTACATTTTTCTTTTTCTCTCTAGACAGCAGATGTCAATGTCTTTTTAAGTTGTTGATGATTAACTGTGAACACTGTACTGTTAAAAACTCCCAGTCACATTTTTCAAAACCTTCAGAAGTGTAACTGATAAACTGCACACCACAGCAATGAGCTTGATCTTATTGCAGGTTTTTTGAAGTGAGAAACTGATTTTCCCCCTTTCCCTTCCTGCCTCATTTCAAATGCATTTAAATTCCTCCTAAAATGTATGCATCCATTTATTAGAGTAGCATATGTAAAGATTTATCAAATGACTGGGGGTTTTGTTTGTTTGCTTTCTGAGAGGAAGAGGGTATGTGTGAGAATTTGCAGTAGAATGGCCTTTGAAGCAATAGCTTTAGTTGTGAGGCTGAGATCTAGCCTTGTTACTAACTTAACTTCTTCAGACCAAAGGCATAAATTCTTTGGAGTAAATGTGCACGAGCCCTGCCAAGGTGAATATCCTCATGTAGGTAGAAAGGCTAATAGAAATGTGAAAGAACAGTTAACCCTGCCTTCTTCTCATTATGAGCTTTTCTGAATATTTCCCTCTACTGCATCTTTTTCTGTTGTTGGGGTTCTATTTAGCTATTTAATTAAAGAGGAAATGAAATAAAGACCTCGGAGGAAGGATAATCATTTATTTCCTTGTCATGCACATGCATCATGTAATACAGGAAGTATGCGTGGAGATGTTCCTATGTACAGTCATAAAATCTTCTTTTTGTACTTTTTTTGACGTAATTGTGAAAAATGCAGTTTTTGCCTGGTGAGGGGAATGATTTTTTTTTCTTCCTGATTCTAGTGTATCAATAACCTCCTCTTCTTTGCTTTTCTTATTTAGTTGTGGTTTTTTGTTTGTTTTGGGTGTTCTTTTTTTTTTAATTGCTCTCCTGTGTGTTTTAACTTTCCTTCACAGCAGATAAAGCAGGATTGCTGCTACCTCCTAAGGTAATATTTCCTCCCATGTTTGATTCAGAAATAATCTAGATGTTGGAGCTGTCACAAATCTGACAAGGCTGTCACTGGGCCCGTGGCAGATCAGTTAGAGCTAATGAAAAGAATTAGAAATGTGGTAATCTGTCACAAGTGCTGAGGGACTACAGTTAATGCTACTGTAAAAGGCAGGGAAAACTAGCTGGAGTGTGGTCTTTCTAAACTGAGATCTTAATCTGGCAAATTCTTAAAACCTAAGCTTAACTTTATGCACCTCTGCAAGGCAGCAGGCACGCTCGCACAGCATGCAGAGATAAGCATTTGCGTACAGCTGTGCAAGTTGGTGTAGTTATGGTGTAAAGTCTGCAAAGCTATTGGATTTGGTTTTTTTTCCTCTCTTGTCTGCAGTGCTAGTCAGCTTTGCCTGGCACATGATCCTTAAAGAGCTGTTAGAAATAGTCATCATTATTGTCTAGGTAAGAATATTGACTTTTCAAAGCTATAGCTGGACTGATTAGCTGGGCCGGCTTTGTGGGCAGGTGATCTTCATTTCCACTCCAAGTACTATACCCTGATATCTCACTGCTCTCTAATGGCCTGAGAAATTCCTACGCCGGTTGCCGGGTATTTTTTAGGACACTATAGAAAGCGATGGGACTGTGTCTGCCGGCGATTCACTTCTGCAGCCAAAGGCATTTCATCTAAAAGGATCCACCAGGACACAGAATCGCAGAATCACAAAATCACAGGATGGTCGGGGTTGGAAGGGACCTCTGTGGGTCACCCAGTCCAACCCCCTGCCAAAGCAGGGTCACCCAGAGCAGGCTGCACAGGACCTTGTCCAGGCGG
>Ga0065711_1004619_pt1 | contig 29107 bp, 14 predicted proteins | sample Hoacrofraction12_FD_59098 | JGI IMG/M metagenome (GOLD analysis project Ga0065711, IMG submission 59098) | Hoatzin crop microbial communities from Cojedes, Venezuela - Epithelial fraction 12 v2 (version 2) | ecosystem: Host-associated > Birds > Digestive system > Esophagus > Crop | place... | reverse complement strand
GAGGCAGCAGACTTCCCTGTGGGATGGGTCCGGTCGGCAGATCGGGCCCTCTGTTCCCCTCAGAAGGGAATCACCTATGACAATGACCCTCCTTTTTTTCTTAGTTGAGACAGTCGTAATTCTTGGGGCTGTCTGACTCGTTCTAGGCAACCCCCCGGATGGAGCTTCACCTTCACCCATATCCTCTGTGGCCGGTCCCTCACATTCCAGAGCCCCATACCTGTTGCTTAAGGGCAACCGGGCAGGTGAGGGAGGTCGGGGGGAGATTCGCTTGCCACCCCGAGCAGGGACCTGTTTCCATTCCCCCCCATCTCTTCGGCCCCCTCTTTCTGCTCGGTGGCAAGACGGTTGGAGGTTCTCTGCTTTCTGTGGAGCCGCCTCCTGCTGCCTCTGCCTCAGGGAGGGCAGGGTGCGGCTCCACCAGTCGATCTCCCTCTCACACTCCCGGATGCATCTAGATCTGCGGCAGAGTCCTGTATCCATGACAGGGACCTGTATTTTGCTATACGAGATAATTGCATCAGCTTTTCTCCCTCCTCCCACCCTTTTCTTTTTAAGAGTGTTTCCATGAAGAAAAATTGCACATTAAGAGCATGGAAGGCTCTAAAAGAGAGCAGGTAGTGTTTCCTATCACATGACAGTGCGGTCACAAGCTACTGGAACAGAGTATTGTAACTGACAATATATTATGAGTGACCCCAGAATTTCTTTCCAAGTGTGTTATGCAAGAGATTATGCCAGCTTCAAAAGAACAAAACTGAAGTTCAGAGCAGACATCACTTACTGAAACTGCATAGAATTGATATGCAAAAACTACTGTAATTTTTTAATTTTACCTTTCCAGACACCAAGGGGGGGGGGGGATGACACACAGATGACACCAACCTACCAAAAAAAAAAAAACCTCAGCAGTGCTTAAAAGACTGAGACCAACACAGAAATTCCAAGCCTTGGGAGACAGCCACAGAGATACAGAAGTGTTCACCTATGCTAGTTGTAGCATTTAAAAATTGGGTGCAAAAGAGAGTAAGAAGTCCATCAAACAAGAGAAGGTGGAGAGGATTGCTTTGAAAGGAATGGCTTCATCTTATGCATTATTGTGCTCCATCTTATGCAGTCTAGCCTGCAGAGAAGGAAAGACACTTATGCTGTTCAAAGCATTCCTACTTCAGTTTCATTTATGTAAACTGCAATAAATACCATTTTACTGAAGCATATAGTAGCCTAGCAAATCTTATATGTATTTCTGAAACTGAGGAGAACTTGAAAACTAAGCAAGAACACCCTTGTAAAAACTTTGTGCAATTACATTCCAGCCTGTGATGAACACAAGGGAGAAAACCAAGGAGTAGGTAGAAGATGACAACTGAAGACATATTGGGCACAGACTCCTAAGTCAATCTCTGAACACAAAGTTACAAGAAACAGCTGATGTAAAGAGAAGACAAAAGATAAATATTCATGCAACAACTAGTTTAACATTGCAGCTCCAAGATGTTTTTCCCCCTCAACATTTTAAGTTAGAATCCCATTTCAGATTTCTTTTAAATGAATCTGTCATAGTTCACAATTTATATTAGCTCAATTAGATCATCCTGTTCCCTCAGGATCCTATTCCTACTGAGAACAACAGATGCTTTCAATATTCAGCGTTGTTCTTTTATGTTTGTGTCTCTCATCGTGCAAATATTCTCATATTTTAGGGGAAGTATATAAAGCCAAAAAATGAAATTGTCTCGAGAGACATTCCAAGTATTAAACTATGCAGTTAATGCCAAATTAGAGTGAAAAATTTAATAGCTGAAGGGAAAATTCCCATTTGGTAAAGCCTCAGGGACTTGCTACCTGTCCTTGACTTCAGTTTCACAGAGCTGCTAGCTGAAAAACTGTCATACTGATAACCTATCAAAGTATTCTTTTTTTAGTCACCACAAGTAAAAAATCAGTATCAACAGATTCTTAAGAAACATTTGACAAAGGACCATATTCTGATATAACAACCCCCTCTACAATTTCCATTGTTACTCATCATTCCACCCAAGTCTGATATTCCTTTCTACCTCTATAGTATAACACAAAAGAAACTTTCTGTAAGAGACTTCTGGCAATCTAATTCCTCCTGTCTATTCACCCATATTTCCACGTGTCACCAATTTAATCTGGTACTCCAGCCTTTCTTCAGCATTGCAGACTTTCCTCAGCTTCTCTGACTTCTCTCCAGCGTACTGAACCTCATTGACTTTCAGTTCTCACCATCTAACCATTTTGCTGCCTCTCCTCAGGCAATATTCAAAGCCCTTCTAGAACATTTTATTCACAGATCACAAGTATCCTGATGCAGTCCATTACTCTTTGATACATGCATAGGTTTTTTGGTAGTGACCAAAAATATGTTGGTAATTTGATAATCTGTCTTGATCAATTTGTATAAAACACTAAAGAATACACACAATTTATGGAGTAGCTAGAACAATGTCCTATACTTCAGAACATGGGCACAATTAATAGATTACTCTCCTTGTATATTCCTATATCTATATCATCTGTCTAGATCCCTTAAGCATATGGATGGAGGAAACAGAAGGGTATATGTTAGGCTTCATTGGGACAGAGAGTGATCAAAGAACATGTTCATGGAAAACCGAGTTTGTGATTAGAGACTAAAGACAAGGCTGGAAAGGGAAGCTCACAGGCAAATGGAGTTTCAGTTCCTGCATAGCCATATAGAAATTCATTAGTACAAGGAGAAACTAAGTAACTTAAAATGAGAAATAACCTTCCACAAACCTCAATGTGCATCAGATCATAAAGATCAGTTCTTGATCAGCATGGGTACCTAGGCATGATCAGTGCTCTTTGCAAACTTCTGCCCCTCTTGGGCAGAAATATAAAATTCAGAGGTAATTTTTACCTCCATCCTTCCTTTGACATTTACAACACTTTAGGAATGTCTTTGCTATTCAAGGATATTTTTGGCTATTAACGAATATTTATGTGTACTACTTCAGAGAAAACCACTGGATTGAGAAGTCAAGCAGAAACAGTGTGAAGATTTGCATTTGCAATTATTTATAGGTTAACTCCTAGCAAGACAAAAAGCAACACCTGAAATGTATTAAAAACTTGGGTTAAAAATGATATCAGTTATCTGTTCAGTGTTTTGAAGTTCAATACCAAAGTACACCTAGAAAAGTCATGAAAAGCTTAAGATATTACTACAATTTAAGTGGGAGGAAATTAATTTACAAATCAATTAAACTGAAGGCAACTAAAAAGAGTTAAGAGTTAAAAATTAAAAAGCATACACCTCTAGAGTAAAACTGCCCTTTAAAATGCTAAATTCAATAAACGGTTCATACCCTGGAAGTCAGAGCAGCATCTGAAGTTCTGATTTAGAGGGGACTGCACAGTTGCATGCAGACTCCCAGGCCTTGGAAACCAGATGGATATGGATCACCTGATAACAGTGTCCAAAAATTCTACTTCATTCACTCCAGTTCTTGTTACAAAAGTTCATTGATATCTCCATACCTTTAATAGACTGGCATTGGAGCTCTGAGGTGTTTGCCACACCTGTTGGTCCCAGGCAAGTGAACGTTAAGTACTAAAGGGACAAGATGTGCTTTCAAAAAAGACTAGGGAAATTACTCTTGTTTAAAAGCCAGAGCCCAATCTTGACATTGTTAGCAGTATTATATGGCACTTACTTTTTTTTTTTTAAAAAAAAACCAAACAAACAAAAAAAAAAACAACACACAAAAAACAGAGCTACTTTCTGTGCAAGACCGCACTTGTTAGAAGTTTGGGCAGAAAAATCAGGCTCCTAAAAACACCATCTGTGCATGTATGCACATACCTCTCCTCTGAAAACAATCGGAAATTTCAAATGTTCAGCTTTTTTTTGGAAAGGGAGGGGCAATCAAGCAAATGCTTCTGTGCATGTGTAGATATTTATATGAAGGTTTAAACATTGAATACACAGCACTCATTTTGAAAGCTTTGATGAAGAGTATCCTAGAGAGTAACAAGATAAATATATGAATTACTAAAATGGGAGTCACATTTGTCTAACTATTCCTGGTGAAGCTTAGAAGCCAAATGGGAATGAAAAGAGCATATTTGGCTTACTAAATTGACTTGGAAGATGGCAATATTTGTATCACGAAACTCAGCAGCTTTCTGAACAGTTGGTGCACTGACATTTTAATGCCAATGCTAAGAACTGTTTCCAGCAATGACGTTTCTAGGGAAATTGTTACAGCTTCACACATTCAGAGGCAGGTACAATCCGTTGTTCCTCAAATACATAATTACCTCATTAAAACTAATTAAAATTGAAAAAATGATATATTATAAAAGTTTTTGTCAAAAACCTTTAGTGAATGACTATTCATAACAGTCTTTACAACAACTCATAAGGCAACACTATTTTCAAATCAACCTAGACTTTGACGTCATCTAATTAAAACAGCATTAAATATCACAAGTCTTCTTAATAATGATATACTTTATTTAGCAACAATATCAAAATTACATTGCCCCCAATGAAAGAAGGTCAGTTCTCACGATTTTTATTTAGATAATACCTGCTGTGCTAAGATTTGAATTTAAGAAATTGCTGAAATGTCCTTAGCTTTTATAAAATATATTGTGCTTTTATTTTCATAAACAGCATTTTTTGAATTTTGCAGTCATTAATCTCTAAGTGTTCTAGGTACTTTCATGCAATGGGAAGGCTTTGATTTCTCTCATCTAGCAATATAATTTTCTTTGAGGCAATCGGAAATCCGCTAAGTACTTTGCAAGTATAATGGTTCCTAATAAACCTCACATAAATGATAAAACATACAGAACTCAGGCACAGAAGACAAAGATGCATGAGGAAACCAATATATCAAATACATTTGTTTTATTGTATTTTTATTCAAGTTGTATCTGAATCAATTTTCCAATACAGTGAAAATGATGTGGAAAGTCCCACTAGTGCCAACTATGATGAGGATTTACCCGTTTATTACTGGGAGTGATTAAACAGTACACTACAGGTTACAGATGGCAAGGAGCTGAACAACTTCTGTCAGCTTTGAGCAAGCATCTATCACTTATGAATTACAGATTCTGGAGGTATTGTAGTGCACTATTTATTTTTCAAACATAAAACCAGGGAGAATTACCAAGTCTGAAGAATTTATATTGTTGGAAAGTCAAAACAGACAAATTGGACTTATTAAGAGAAAGTGAATAAGCAGATAAGACTGAGTGAATTTAGATCTTGTGTGTGATAAGGTATTGCAAAAACATAAGACCTTTTTTGTCCCAGACAACCAAGCAGCCAGTATTCCAAAACTGTCATGCCATTACCAATACCAACAATTACAGCTATTTGACCTATGAATGATTTGTACCAAGCATTATGCCCTCTGCAGCATCACAAGACATTTTACAGAAAGCCAGATAAAGCCAAGGTAGAAAACGGTAAAGCCGCAGAAATGCTCCTGTATTCCAGAGAGAGGGAACTACAGAGAGAATCCAATCCAAAAAAAGATACATATTGGAGATTGAGGAGGAATAAAAATAAACAATCAGATCTCAAGGTATTGCCATTGTCTCAAAAAGAGAAAGGAGTTAACATGAAAACTACTTTTGAGAATTTTTCAGCCAATTAAATTTTTATGTCTCTCAAAATTTGTGTGTATGAAGATTTTTCTCAAATAATAATTATCTTCTAGTAAGCAAAAAAAAAATCAAAAGTTCAAACAATATGGATGACATTGGAAGATTTGGCTTCTTTCGGTGAAATCTGTTCTTTAAGTGTTTTTCATTTTCTTCTGCAAGACACAGGTGTGGCCAGACTATTTTAAAAGTTAAGAGTTTGAATTCTTCTAGCTGTACCAGTCAAAGAATCAGGGAAAGTGATTTCATTAAACAAATGAATTAGCAATAAATTACTATTTACTCTCCATCTATATGTTTCTATATTACACAGTACTTGCATTTAAGAGGCCAAATCTCAAATTCTTAGGCCAGCAAAAATCCCAGTATTGCCAGAGGTGACTTTGGTCCCATGTGAGCTGCAGACAACATACGTGTAGCTGTAGAAATTGTGTAGTTCTCATGGAAATAATCCAGAATTAACTTCCCTTATGTCAGTAAAGTTAAATTACTGACAGTTAAATTAATTTTCAGTATATAAATACTGGAAAAATAAATTTCTACCAGCAACCTTATTTTTTGATAATATATTATGAAGCAAGTGAGTTGCCTGTAAAATTTTCTCCTGTTATCAATAACAGAAAAGCAGTTCGATTTTACCACTGTAAAATTCACTTAAAGGAGAAAGTATGATTTTAGACACAACCTTAGCCAAGCTAAAGCTTTTAAGAAAATATGTCTTGAGTAATAAGTGTCACCCACTATCAGAGGCAGAGACTGTGACAAGCTCCAGGAAAGTCCACTGCTAAAGGCTTTTATTACTTTTTATGTACCATCACCCAACTGTTGTTAAGGAAATTCAGTTATCAACTGAAGGGTCATTTATCCAAATTATTCCGTGCTACAAAGGAAATCTGACATGGAAACAATTTAGATAAGGAATCCTAGTGATCTAGTACCCCAGATTGTCTGCAATTTGTCTCTTTGTTTCTACTTTTAAAGGTAAACCTTCATTGTCCTTGGAAAAAAATAATTCTATTAAATGCACACTGACAACTACCGTAGCTTATGAAAACAGACAGATAAGTTTTTATAGATCTTGTAATATCTGCCAGAATGTTTTCTGGTGTAAATACTGTAAAAAAATATTTTTTTTGGAAAGGTGAATACTATACCTTGCACTAATACTATATGTTGAATGTTCCCTCATAGTTTGACAAATAAGTTTTCCACTGTAAGTACGCATATTTGTATACATAGTTCTCTCTATGTATACACACAGACACACATAAAAATAGTGATAACAAATAATTTTTTTTAATAACTGTGCCTGGTGATTGAGGCATTGCACATCTGCACACAGCAAATATATGCACTGCACATGCACAGAAGCGGTTTAAATTAAACTTTGAGTTCTTAATATCCCATCTTTCACCTAATTTCTTGCTGACAGATTTAAAAAAAAAAGGTACAAGTGCGCAACATATTCTATATGTAGATGACTCTATAGGACCTGTAGCTCAGGACTAAAAGATGACAATAAATCGAGGGCATCACAGGACTTTTTTGCTCTATCCCTGCCCTCTTTGCCTCCACCTCTTTTCAGAAGAGAAGCTATGAGCGTACAAAATCCCCTAAAAAATTTTAGGCCACCACAGGGATCATCCTTGGGCAGGTTGAGCTCAGCAATAATCCCTCACTAGGCAGGGGGCAGAGAAGGGCTAGCAAGAGCTTTGAGTAGGCAGTTACAGGAGATAACCACCAAACATCCTTCCCAGCCTAAATTATGTCTTGGCTTTTGGATGCCAATGAAGTGATAACAGGGAACAACATCAGCTGATTGCCCAAGCAGCACATGGAAGGCAAAATGCTGCATCACACGTCATCTCTTGCCTTTTTCCTACTAACTTCTGTTTTGTTATTAATGCAAACAATAATTAAGATATCAGTTTCCTGTGACCTTTATTTCCTTTGAGGGTCCTCATATGTTCACATTCAAGCATATCCCTCAGTGAACAGAAAAAAAGCCAAGGCCTAAATCTGAGGAACCGACCACATTTGCAAAGAAGACATAATTTACTCTGACAGTTTATTGGTGAAAATAAGCCGAATATCTAAAGAAAGTCAGGTTTAGTTTTCAAGAAGACTTGAAACCATTTTCACAGTAAAAAAAAGTATAAAGTACAGTTTTTCTTTTGCCAAAGCTTGTATTATGAAAGCACTGAAAATAAAGAATGTTAAAGCATTAAAGTTTAACTCTTAAATACGTAAACTCAAGATACCCTGGGCATGCCATTTCTTTTCAGGAGCAAGTGTGGGAGAAAAAGCATTTACTAAAATGCAAATAATGTTAACCAAGCCTAATCTTGGCTCAAAATCAGGATGTTTATTCATTTTTTTTCTGGCATTTCTCAGTATTAGAACACAAATAAGAAATTATCAGTGGTCCTCAGGAGTCAGGAGAAACTATAGCAAAGTGACAATCAGTCTTAGAAAGAACTATTATTAATAGTAAATTCTGAAGAGTAAATTTAGTGAGTTATAAAGAATCAGTGTTTGCTTACATGTCACTGCTAACATTTTAATTTAGAAATAAATATATCTTGTAAAGAGAAATGTTGCAATGTCAAAAAGGTCCTGGCAAAACATTAGACAAAGAAATGGCTGCTTCCAGAAATAGGCATTTAATACTAAAATATGCGATGCTAAATATGTTTGTGTATTTTAGTCGTATTCATATCTAAAGATAAAGGTCTCTGCCAAGATTAGGAGAAAACCTGGGAGAGACTTCTTGTTCAAAAGGGGTTTTTTTTTTATAAAATTGAAAAAAAAAGGCAGATATGTGCAAAGAATTTCATGGATATCTACAGTACAGTGCTTGCAATGTGTTTGCTAAGCCGAAGGACACACAGGTTTCAGTTTTACAGGAGCTGTCCGCACATTTGGGTTGAAAGCGTGAATTGGTTCAGCCAGGGAAAACACAGGGGTTGAGGGACTGAAGAGTTGTGTGTTACTATGACATTTGCAAAATTATGGCCAAACAAGTCTCACCAGTGCTAGTTTTTCATGTTTTGTCAGAGAACTGACAATGTAGCTATGCCACTTTACCCAGGATGGACACAGCAAACATGCTGATAAAAAAAAAAACAAAAACCAAACTTAGCATCTCCATGGCTGCTTCCTTACTATGTGAGCCAAAGTATATATCCCACTAAAATTTATCTGTCTGTAATATCACTATAAATTCAACCTTGTCTTGCAAGGATGCTGTAAGCATTAATCATCTTGTAACCTGTCTTAGGTCCTCCCAGAAGGACCACTAGTTTAAATTTTACGGGCAATTAGCAGTCTTATACATCAGTAACATGAAGAAAGGCAACAGATAGTCAAAACCTATTTAAAGCACTTCCTTTATAATATGGAAATAAGTCCTTTCAGAGAAAATAAGATCCTTCTCCATTTCAAAATGTAACAAGAATTTATCATTTCATTATAACAAACTATAAACTTAACTCCTTTTCAAATTTTAAATTGGAAACAAAGATCACTGAGCATCACTTTTCTTTAAATTGGTACATCTACACTCACAGCAATCTCTGCTTTTGACAACATAATGCATAAAGAATTAGTTCTGGTAGCAAATACCTTATCTTTAGCAGTCAAACTGACTGTGTAGAATTCTAGGAATAAAGATAGCGGAAGAACTAGAACTTTTTTGTGCCTTTTCTAAATAGACTACATCCCTAGATATTTATTCCCATTTTCTGAAGACACCATAACATTGGTTTACACATCAATTCATTCTACTCAATATTTTAAACTCGTCATTCATTCCTTCTCCTTTTTTCCCTCGTTTTAGTTACAATGTGCTTTAAATTAAACCCAAATCCTACACATAAACATCCCTTACAGATTTTACTGTAGTTTCAGATAAGCGCAGCACACGTCAGCGTCAAATCTCCTGTCCTGCATGAGATAGTATCAAAGGCATCTCTTCTGGACCACAGAATCTGTGGCAGCTGCCCAAGTAGTTAAGAAGTCTGTTGGTCCAGGATATGACCCATGGCAACAGATTCAGCATTCTGCAAGCCTCAGCTTCTACTAGAAAACACAGCTTTTGTTATCACTTTAGTTTCACATGACAGAAGCACACAAACTGCTCTGGGGAAGATCTTGCAAAGTGATGGTCAGTGACGGAAACAGCCATCGTCAGGGTTGTGCCTCTGGAGAGAATGAGAAAGGAGCATGTCTCTGCCTGCATCTGGGAGATGGGGACTGTGTGTATTTTAGAAACAACCCAAAGAAAGCGATGCTGGAAGAGAGTGATGCTTTTACACTCTAGAAATGCACTTTTGAAAAATCTGAAGCAGCCTGTAGAATTTTCTAGAAGCTGAGACCCAGATGAGAGATTCCTGGAGCATAGTACAATATAAATCAAAATAATCAAATCAGGAACAGAAGACAGACAAATGCGTGTGGCCTGTCCGCTTTAAAAAACAGCTTCTCATGGAGCTGGCACAGAAATAAACAAAACCTACCGACTGATCTGAGGAGGACTAAGCTGTATATCAGAAGATGAGAAAACGAGGACCATGAAGTCTGTTTATGAGCACCTGACACTACAACCCAGCAGGAGAACAAACAGACACAGACAGCAGCACGAGTCTTGGCTGCACCTGAGAAAACAGTCTGCCAAGACATCGGTTCTGTAACAGTGGGATGCATTTTCCTGTTAAACCAAGGATGCGTTAGCAGTATATTGCACAAACAAACCGGACCACAGAGATAAAAACATCCCAAGAACAACAATTTCCTCATACATTCAAAAGGCATGGAATACAGACCTTTACATAGCCACGTTCACCGTCTTTGCTCTTTGTCGTGTAGAAGGAGAAGGAGGCTGACACAGGGGAGCAGGAACTGAAACGAACTTGAAGATATCCAAGAGTGCTATTGATTTGCTTTTTTTATTCCAGTGCATGCTCAATAAGAAAATTAGATTAAATCGGTCAGCTAAATATGTTCTTGGAACTGAGTTGATGGTTTTAGCTATTAAAGTAATAGGAAGGGAAACAAAACAGAAAAGCAGGTTGCATTTCAAAACATTGGCCTCACTTCAGCCAGTGCATGAGATCTAATTCTTACTTTAAGAGTAGTGAAGATTCACTGCTTCTGCGATGAGGTTGTGCATGTTTCATCTACTGTTATTACAATAACATAGAAGATTGCCAGTTTCGATTAACCATAACAAAAAAAAAACCCCAAAACCAAAAGAAAGAGATGAAATATACAAAAAAGCAAAAAGTAAAAACGTATTTTGGCAAAGTGATGGAATTATCTCCTGCAGAAGTTTAAAGAAATTTGTCACTAATTCAGAAAACCTCTGAAGTTACCCGTGTATCGAGCTATTCTATGCTCAATTCATATGCAAATAGACATGTATATTTCAGAAAGCAAATATGGAAAGCTAAAAAGCCACCTGGTAATCAATGGTGACAGATATCATAAATTCCATTTAACTAGCCATTGTCCTATCAATAATCTCTCTTTTAAATGGAAAAAAGAAACAAGCAAAAAAGTAAACAAACCCCAAATCCTCCCCAGTCTGTCTAGGTCCACAAGCCCTAGCACATTTGCAGATCAAGTTCCGGAAACCCGTCTCACTCACCTGTCCAGAATTTGGTGCACTACTTCTTTGGCAACACTGAACACTTACAAGCTGATGCTCATAAAACAGATTTTTTTTTTTATCCCCTATTAAAAATAATAAATCTGTTCTATGGAAGACTTTTTAGATAGAATTCAAGATTAAAGACAAACTTTTTTGCATGCATCTTATTTTCCATGCTAGTTCATGTCCCAAAGGATTCAATTAAAGTGTGGTTCTAGTAGATTAATAACTTTTTTTTTAACCCTCAGTCAGTTCATTCAAATTCAGCGATCTCGTGGAAAAATACAGCCCTTTTGATGGAAATTTGGATAACTACCTGCCTGTTTCATCAGCTCTGTAGAAGGTTACACCATCCTCCGGCCACCTGGAGGTGCCAGAGCACAAGACTGGCTTCCACTGGTGCTCCACAGATGAGCAAGGCAGACCCATTGCACGGTTGGTGGGAATTCCTTCACAGGACCCACAGCTCTCTTGTGTCAGGTCTGTAAAATGCCAGGAGGTTCAGACAACCTCCGCAACAGCTACAATGTGACTGCATTCACTGCTGCCACATGGCCATTTTGGATGCTCGTAGATCTGGGTTTACAGGACACTTCAGCAGCAGGAGAACACTCGGAAGCACAAGTTGGCATACTTTCATCTCCCTGCAAATGCAACATAATTTCTCAGTACCTTGCCAAGGGTTTTGTCAAGTCTAATTTTAAGCCTTACAAATAACCTGGCTTTTACCACTTCCTTTGGGAAATGAGTCAATAGCCTATTATGTTTCACTGACAGCCACCCAGCATAAGGGTAGGATACTAAGTCACACCCCAGAAGTCAGCTCGGAGGATGAAACCCAAGGACTCTGCTGAATAATTTCCCTATAGCAGACACATGGTTTCCTCACCTCTCAAAAAAGATGCAGATGTTACCCATTTGCTCACCCCCTCCACACATGCACCCCAGTTATGCACAGCCCTTCTGTGTGCCTCCACCGTTGCAATCTGTGCTGCAGCTACTATAGCTTGTGCAGGAGAACTGCTTCCAGACACGATTTCCCAGGCAACGTAACCCCAAGGATACTACAGCATCCTAAAAGGTGGCCTGTTAAAGTTCTGTAGGCAGAATAGGGCACGTCTCTACTGCTGCTGCACGTTTGGGGATGGACAAGAACCCAAGTGAACTATGGCATTGAAATCCAAAGGAACTGGGTTTCTCTCGGCTACATCCCACCGGTCAGTGATGCCGTAAAAAGGCTTCTGCAGAGTTTAAAGAAAGGACAACCCTTCCTCCATGCATGGAGCCATAAAACAGGTCACGCAACAGTACTGCCATAAATAAATTTAATGTTGTTTGGCACAGATTTCTGAATGGTGGTACTGCAGATTTACAAGCTATGCCATTAGGAACAGACACTTAAATTCACAAACAACAGATGGACATTAAACATGTTTATAATACTATATACAATGTCCCCTACAGGACAAAGATGGAGAAACTGCTGTAACTCGCCTGCATATTGGTATATCTTCTAGAATACAAATATATCATATAGATGCAATTACATTTCCCTATTGCTAACATAAAGCAACTTTTTTCTTGGGGGGGGGTGGGGAGTGAGAACATCCAGGTAAGAATTTCAGGTGTCACTGAAAAGTAAAAGCATATCAGTGACACTGTAAACACAGACAAGGTGGTGGGTTTTTTTTTTTAAGTTTTAGTAGAACTTGAAACTCTACAATCAGCATTTCAGAAATTAACGTTAGATCCCCTTTATTATTAGATAGCAGTAATGAGCCTTTTCTGTTATTTCATGGTTGGATTATTAAACTAGACTGCTTTTGCCAGATTTTTAGAATTTTACTTGAAGAGGCAAGGAAATGCTTAATGGCTTCAAAACCAAAAATAAGTAAGATACTACCTGAGAAATATGCACAGTCTGTTGAGACAATGGAATTGAATCTCAGATGATAGTCATGTTTTATGATTATTTCTGCAATTTATTATTCTAAGCCTTGGGCAATGTATTAGTAAGTTAAAGTATTAATTATTTCCAAAATAAATGAAGCATAATTTATCAGCCTGGACTATGTTTCAAGACATGACATTTCTCCTTAGAAATACAAAGGAGAGGTTTTAACAAAGATGTTCGTTAATTTTCAAAAATACATTTTTGATACATGAATGACTATTTTAAGGAAACATTTAATGTTGTCTGATAGAAAGCATTAAAATATTGGTATGGAATGACATAATGACAATATTTTATATTTGTTAGGGCACAGTTTCAGAGGATCCTTATTACCGATTATGAATGAAGCAATTTCAAGTATACCGTGCCAGTTTGCCACCGTGGCCACTTAAAAATTCACTAAACTGTTTCTGAATGATCTCTGGGAGAGTAGCCAAGGCCTTTAGAAGAAGAGCTCAACTTCTGGATCTGGTCAGCAAAGGCTGGCAATGTATTTCAAACAGCAAACAAAACACCACTTAATTGAATGATACTTATTTAGCTGAAAATGTTCAACGGGCAATAACACTTTTTCTTAGAGGACAGTGTATGATGCAAACAGAAATGCTTCTGAAATTCAGCTCTCTGCTTCAGCTCTTTTCCCATTCGAGATCTAAGAGGTCCCACAGCCCGGGAAGGTTATCAGCCTGGGGAGCTGCACCAGTGGTAGGCACAGTCTCAAGAAGAGATACAGATGTCTCCGTGCCAGCGCTTCACATATGCCCCGCTGCAGCAACTAGATCGCAGAAAGCTTTCACCAGTGGTGCAATCCTCAACACCTCCACTGCCCTGACCACATAAACCTGGGTAAAAAACCCAACTGTTTGTACCCCAGACAGATATCCATAGCATTGAGCAACAGCTGTTGATTATGCTGCAGAAGTTGGCAGACCAGAAAGGACAGTATTATTCTTGCACCTGAATAATAATTATACTTTTTATGAACTCTGTAGCATTTGACATTGAGGCACTGTGCACAGCAAGAAAGTCATGATGCCGTTGTGACACATGAAACTGCACTTCGTGACCTTTACTAGGGTAATTTTCTGATGCAAGAACTTAAAATGCATCATTTATACCCAGCTGAGCACATTTGCACTGCAATGTGACATCTAAAAAACTAAAGTTAGTCCCTGAATTCATAAGCAGGGAGGAATGGAGTGTAGTGTATCGTAAAATAGTTTCCACTACATTCATGCCAACAACATGTTCTGTAAACAGCTGTGCTCGCACAAAACTCCAGATAAGAAATACAGAGTATGGAAGCACAGCCTGCATTTAACTTGAAAATATGTCATACTGTTAGCCAATACAAGAATCTGTTACTTTGGCTGAATTATGTAAGGTATAAATGATCAAAAAACTTTTTTTGCAAACACTTGCAAATACACAAAGCTCTAGCCTGACTCTTCCTCTCAGTTCTTTTGTTCCCAGGTGGAATTCTGTCCTCTGCACATGTCTGCTTGTATTTCTGGTTTTTATCATCCTTTCTAAAATGGTGAAAGAGAAGCAAGGGAGATAAAAAGGAAAAATTCAATAAGGAAGTTAAGACAGAATGGGAGAGGGCAAGCAGAGCAACGTCCCTACATAACAGTTCTGTTTTGAATATCTGCTTACTGGCTAAATTCCAGAATTGCCAATACCATGTACTAAAATACTATGAACCAGACTTTAAAAAGAAAGATTAAAAAAGTTTCTATATGCCTCTGCATACTTTAATCCTTAAGAATTCATAGTTAGTTTTTACATTTAGAGAAGTTTTAGCAATTTAAAACAATAAAATAAAAGAAAGATGCAGACAATCCTAGACTTACCAGAGTTCAGTGGTTCATTTTAAAGCTATAGTCTTATGTTCGAGGATCTTCTTTTGTTTTACCTAATTCAAGTCAGTTAGCAGAAGCTGAGACTAAGCTCAATCTACCAAGCAAGCTTCTAGTTTATAAAAGGTCTAAAGTAAAACTCTACACAAAGGCCAAAAGGAGCTGAAAGTAAGTTTAGGTGATGCCGAGCAGCTCTTTTTACCTGCCCCTCCCGTTCTCCTTCAATTACTTGCTTCCTATTTTCAGTATTATGACAGGCAGCAGTTAGAGAACATTTAACAGATAATGAGAGTTCTGAGTGGTTTGAATACTAAACCATATGAAAGCTCACAGAAATCAATAAAATGTGACATCTTCTCTCCTGTGCTGCGTTTGTCAAGGAAGGAGTAGAGAGAAGGATTTATACTAATTTTATTTTGGAATACCTTTCTCAGCATCATTCAGTTTATCATAAAATGAGCAACATAGGTAGTCTAATTTTATCATGTCTCCTTCAAGCAGCATTTAGTTACGTTTTTCCGATTCATAAAATTGCATGGTTTTCATAGAGCTGTTTTGGCGTGGATGCCTTCAGTACATTTAATGTCATTTCCCATACTCCAATTATGTTAAACTTAAATAAGCAATTAAAGCGGAGGTGAAATTCTCTACTTTTCTGTACCTCTTAAACATAGCAAAGCACTTCATAAGGAAGGCTGTGCTGCCATTCAGTGAGACATGGACAGGCTGGAGAGTTGGATGCAGAGGAACTTGATGAAGCTCAACAAGGGCAAGTGCAGGGTCCTGCACATGGGGAGGAACAACCCCATGCACCAGCACAGGCTTGGGGCGGACCTGCTGGAAAGCAGCTCTGCAGAGAGTGACCTGGGTGTCCTGGCAGACGACAGGTTGACCATGAGCCAGCAGTGTGCCCTGGCTGCCAAGAAGGCCAGTGGTATCCTGGGGTGCATTAAGAAGGGTGTGGCCAGTAGGTCGAGGGAGGTTCTCCTTCCCCTCTACTCTGCCCTACTGAGGCCTCATCTGGGGTACTCTGTCCAGTTCTGGGCTCCCCACTTCATGAAAGATGACGAGCTACTGGAGAGAGTCCAGCAGAGGGCTACGAGAATGATGAGGGGACAGGAGCATCTCTCCTCCGAGGAGAGGCCAAGGGATCTGGGCTTGTTCAGCCTGAAGAGAAGACTGAGAGGGAATCTAATGAACACTTGTAAATATCTGAAGGGTGGGTGTCAAGAAGATAGAGCCAAACTCTTTTCAGTGGTGCCCAGCGACAGGACAAGGGGCAATGGGCACAAACTGAAGCATAGGAAATTCTGTCTGAACATGAGGAAGAACTTCTTCACTGTGAGGGTGATGGAGCACTGGAACAGGCTGCCCAGAAGGACTGCAGAGCCTCCTTCTCTGGAGATATTCAAAACCTGCTGGTACATGGTCCTGTGCAGCCTGCTGTAGGTGACCTTGCTTTAGCTGAGGGCTTGGACTACATGATCCCCAGAGGTCCCCTCCAACCCCTATGATTCTGTGAATAAACAATTAATATTCTTTCCATAGATTTGGTTCCTGCCTCAGTTTCTCCATCATAATAGCAAACAGGTGATTGACCATTGAATTGTGACAAGAAAAGCCTTCATATGCTTTCTTGTAAAAAGCACAAAGAATCTTTTTCCTGGTGAATATACCCATGACGAAGATTATGAAATGGAGGACAGCCTTCAATTATATCAAGTAAGGATGGACAGAAGGAAGGAAAGCTAGCATCTGCCTCAACAACACAAGTAGACACTGTCACAATCTCCCCAGTTCTGCTTTCTACTAACAGGGAAGATCTGGGGGTTAACTTGACTGCACCTCAGAAACACAGCTGGGAAAAAAGTCAAGGTGAGAGTTGCTGCCTTCAAAGCTGGATGCAAGTACTCTTGCAGGGCTAGGAACAAGGATCTTATGGCCTCCACAGGATGATGCATTGGTCCTACAGTCACCAAAATGACACAAGCAAAACTTCCCGAGTTACACTTAAATGTCAACCTTTTGAAACTAGCAAAGCTGTCTATCTCTACCAGCTGCTCCTGTGCATTCTTTAAAGTATGGCACTTTAATGCCCAGTTATTCAAAACATAGTATTTCTTAGACTCAATACTGTTGCTTCATGAATAGCTGACTGTTCTTTAAAAATTCCTTTTTCTAGAAACTGTTCTTGAAGAATCCAGTTTTCCAAAAGCTGCTTGAATAAAATAGTTGTTGTCCAAACCAACGCAACAGCTTCTAATATCTTGAGCAAATACTAAATAAAATTAATCAAAGTCCCCAAAGAAGTAAACAGAGAAAATGTTCTGCTATGATGTGCGAAGTCTGTGCAACCCGAAGAAGCAGGAAACTTTTTGCAAAACCTCCAGAAACTCGACTAAAGGCTAAACAAAGCAAGCCCACTATTCAAAAAACTGTTAACACAGTGCTCTACTAGCTTTTTCAAAACTAGTAATGAAGTTACAGAATGCCCACATCTACAAATATTTGTACAATATGAAGTTAGATGTTCACATGCACATTTAGGCCGCTGCATGCAACAATTAAGCATAACCTTCAAAGTTGAAAATTAAGCACTCCAGTAATGGCAAAAAATAAAGTTTTTCAAAACCCTTTTCTGAGTGATCAGAAAAATACTACTTTATCAGCAACTAGAGAGAGAAACGATGAAAGATGGTTTAACCCTGGCTCTCCCAGGGCCACCTAATGGGACTCCAAAAATTCTACAATTCTGAGCAGCCAGAATTAAACTGGATGTCATCACATCTAATATTTCCAAAGACTAAAATCCTAAGGTTGCAAATGAATATTTTTAATGTTAATTACACTTCTTAAATGGCATTAGAGAAAATTAGGTCTACTAGACTGTTTAGCTAGAATTTGAATAATTTCACATTATATACTTATATGGATTTATATTATACATTTAGTTGAATTTGTATCATAGAAGTCTTGATGTTTTCACATTATGTACCTGCTATACACCTCTGAATTAACCATGTATGCATTTAGGATGGCTACCTCTTTCTGTTAGCTAAGTAACAGGAGAAACATTTACTTTTATTTTCTCCTAGCTTTGCTGCAGAGGAGGCTGTCCATAATTAAATCACCTAGGCATCATGGTATGTCAGTATTAGTGCTCCTCTCTGTAAACAGCATGCAGTTAGGTGTGTCATCCTGCGGTCACAGCAAAACATAACAAGCAAAGGATTACACTGAGAAACTACTAGCCCTTCATTTACACTTTACAGTAGCTGTTTGTTTTTTTTTTTTTTTATGTTCAGATAGCTAATGTCCATTTCCTTCATATATTCCCATAAAAAATTTTAAGAACCCTTGGGGGAAAAACAGTTTAAAAAAATATCAGTGACATGCACTGGACTCATTTAATACTATCCACAAATGAGCCAGTATTCATTGCTCATTTTATGGACAGGCTAAAGTTGGGGATGGGGAGTAATGTAACTTTTCTAATGGATTTCAAGGGAACTAAAATCATGTGTCAGCCAAGGGTTTGCTCAAGGTCAGCGAGAAGCTAGCTAGTATATATGCACCTATAAGAAAATGCATGTTCTCTTAGCAGTCTTTACCATCAATTAATTAAAATTATATTCAAGGTTCATGCAGTAGAATTTCATTATGAATAACAGTTATAAGCTGGCCTAGTTATTTTGAGACTGGCTATAAAAGCTTCATTTTTCATATTGCATTACATATTCCATTTTTCTGTTACAGTACAACCTGAAAAGTCAGGCATCACATTAAAAAAATAAAAATAAAAATCATGATGTGTCATCTTCTGATTATCAGTTGAAAACATGAGGGCCTTCTGCATGTCTTAAACCACTGAAGTCTTATGGTAAAAAGAAATTAAGATTTGCAAATATATTTTTTTTTCCATGTAAACATAAAGACTATTTGTACAAACAAGAGCAAGCTGGGAGGGGCAGGGGCTGAGTGTGGGGGTCCGGCTCCAAGCTGCGCTCCCCAGGCCGAACCGATCCATGGGCGCTGCTGCCTGCCAGCCGCAGGCGGCTTGCTTGGACACGTTACAACAAGAGTTTAAAGCCAAATATATATTTGAACTTCTAGCAAGCTATAGTCATGGCCCTGTTTATTTCATTGCTCCATAAAATGATCAGAATTAAAACTTTCATACAATAGCCAAAGTCATTCATTTGATCTATTTTCTCCCCCTAATGATTATGCGCGAGATACAGCTGGAGGATGCGAAACTCAAAGCCAAGAAGTATTGTCAGGGCAGGGAGCGTCAAAAGCCTACAGGGTATATGATAGTTCCCGTGTAGCGCTGCCAATACAGCAGAAAGTGCTAATTTAGGCCAATGTCAGCAGAAATGTAAAATATACAATTTGAGGCCCCACAGTTGCCAGCTACTCAGCATGACAGGCTTTTGGGGACTTGATGAATATGGATATCTACCTGTGGAGACGCTTGTAAGATCACAACATTAAACTCTGCAGCTAAATCCACAGAGGGCTAGATGCTGGAATGATATTTTTAGGGCTGTTATCTTCAGCCAAGAGCGAGCCAATCACCAAGCATGCCTAGATACACAACATGGAAGTTATTCAAGCGTATTGCTTGAGACCTGCAAGTAGGACCCCTATCCCGAACCTGCATAAATCGGTAAATAAACAAAGAGAGCACAAACAAAAGCTCACGTGCAAGAGAGAAAGAGAGCAAGCACATCTATGATGAAAATATTGAGAATGACAGAGCTGATATATTTGATCTAAGATTTCCGTGTAAGATCTCATAAGAGAAAATCAGGGCAAATAAACAGCATTACTTCTGCTTGTGTACCCTTCCATCATCAGTTGTGTGTGGCTTAGGGGTAAACAGAGGCATTATCGAAACACTGTTTTCAATAGTGCTTAATGCACTTTCTTGAACTTGTCTAATGGCTTTTGAAGCTATTAATAAAGTGGTTACCAGAAATGAACACCCCTATTTAATTATGTATTGTGTGGAAAATTATTTATGTCTGGCACTTCGTACTTTTTTCAGGTATTCCCCGATCATCTATTGTGATGAAGACTGGACAATCTTCCCTATTTGCTTTCCTCGTTCCATTTATATGCCAGTGTCCATTACCTTGACATTTGTTTTCCAAGCAGTGTACAAAACTTTTTCATTTCTCCTCATATGGAAGCAGTTCCATTCAAAAAAAGAAAAATCAACATGCCCTTTCTCTTACCCTTTCCGATTTACCCCATCCTTTCTGAAACAGGTGGACATAGAATTTATGAAGCGCAACAGAGATATTTTGTTGTAGCTTTCCTTTCCATAAAGGTTCCAAAGGGCATGCATGCTTCCAGAACTGAGGGTCTAATTCTGAATACATATATTATCCATTTGCATAATCTACATTTATTAATATTTATTTTCCTCTTTGTCCTTTTTTTTTTTAACTGGCTAGTCATTAAGACTTGTAATCTTCTGCCAGTACCTCCACCAAGTTTTAGATTTAAAAACGCTGATTAACTCGGGAAACGTACAAGAATTTGTCATTTTACCATTCACTTTCTCTCCCAGATAATTTATTAATGTGGAAAAAGCATAAATCCCTTTCCATAAATTCTTATCCCTTTGGTTCTTATACTTCAGCTCTTACTAATCTTGAAGAGCACCTTCCCTTTTATCGCATTGCAAGTATTTAGTGAGAAAACTTATCTGAAAGTTTTTCAAATCCTTATCATACTTTAATGAATGACATCAATTTTACCTGAAAGCCTACCCTAATTGATGCCCTAGCATGCGATTTTTCTCTATAGAAGTAACATTTATTCTGCCCCTTTGCAACATATTTCTACTAGTCTAATCACATCCACTTTTATTGTTGTACACATCAGCTTTATTAGTCTGTAATTTCTGAAATGTTGTTAAAGGCCATTTTTACTTTCATCCCTCTGGTACTGGAGTCAGTTTAAGCGAGAAGTTATGCACTGTACTGAGCAGTTTAGCAATTTCATGCTTGAAATTTAAAAGCGACCATGTGACTGGCAATTTGTTGCTGTTCACTTTACCAGCTTGTCCTACATCTTTTAGGGATATTTCATTTTGATACAGGCATGCATAGGAAGAATTAAAAATTTTTGGGAACGTGAAGGAGCTCTTCTATAACAGGTAAGCACACCAATGGCTACATGGAAAGTAGACTTAAAACATCACTTCTCTGCCTCCTTTTGACAAATAATTTCATTCCACATTTCTTCCATGCAAGTAAAAGCTCTAGCTGTAAAGTTACCAGACTGGTTGGGAGAGTCATTCGTTCTCTCCCTTTCAAATAATTCCACTTTTCACAGTTAAATGGCGCTGAGGACAAGAGAAATCAGTACTGATCTCAGAGTGAGTGCATTATTGGTCTCCAATAAAATAATCTGTGTACAAAGAGGGAAACCTGCTGGTACTTCCTTTAGAAAAACTGATGAACACCCTACATTTATAGTATTTTATACATTTTAATATTTTAAATGCAAGATAAGAAGCTTAACACTATCAGTTAAATTTTCTCTGTTTAACATTTTTTCCTAGAAAATAAGGTAACAAATGACCCTGCTTTTATTTGTGTGCACTGTCATGTTACAAACCCTACAACAAAAACAAGTATAAAATTAACATAGCTCAACTCCACAAGCTTTCCACATTTCGGTTAGTATTAAGCCGAGTCTTTTGAAAGCTTTTCTTTTGCTCCAGCACACCTATGAACTTCTTGTATGTTTGTTATATCTTACTTATGACTTCAGGTTTCACATCAGTTTTCAGTCTTCCTATGCAGTTTTACCTAAGGAAGAGGTATGACTTCAGGATAAAATGAAAGAGAGCTACATCCATTTTTCTGTACCAAGATCATTATGATGCCTGTCAGTGACTATGGAAGGACTCCACTGTACATGGATCATTAACGCATTAAGGCATTAATGACTCATTTGAAACTATTCCTACCTGACTTGTTGATTTCCACTGAAGAAGCCCATCATGCATATTCACAAGATTACCCAAATTGTTATATCTATAGATGTATCGTTACTCAGACTCTTGACCACATGAGTAGATCATTATAAAAAACTTCCAAAGTAACAGTTCTGTAGTAAACTATGACTCTGCTGGAAGGTAAACATAGCAGTGGGTAAAACCTCAATCTGCAGATGCTCACAGGACATATTAATGCTCAAGATTCCCTTAAAGCAATTATCTTTCAGGCCAAATGAAAGCTAATGATACAAAGATCAAAGCGGTTGGGGCTCAATGTTACTGGTCTCATGGGTTGAGCAAGTAGTGAGGACAGAAGTTATGATTGCCCAGGACTAGCCCTACCATATACCTGTTCCTCCCTTGCCCTCATCTCTTCTCAGTCATCTAACTCCCAAACCACATCCTGTCAGTGTGTGAAATACGCAGCTTACCCCAGACATTTCAAAATTCTCCCCAGCAGCAGGACAAGAAGCCAGTTTTAGAGACAGTGAGGGGACAAGGTCAGTCCGCATGACAGGAGGGAAACCGAGGAGAAAGGGGAGAAAGTTTGGGGGACTTGCTTTGGTTTGTGTGAATGAGGTTCTGGAGTAGGACGCAGCTGGGAGGATAAAAGACTTCAGGATGAGTTGAGGAGAGGGGGAAGGAGATTCCCTCAGCCGAAATGGGCTGTACCCTACCTCCAAGGCTTTTTGAGCCCTACTTGCATTGACTGCAAAAGACAAGGCTTCACAGAATCATTTACCAAAGTGTACATGCAGTGGGATAGTTTCATTTGTCTTCACTGTATGTTCTAAATCTCTAATAAATGGATATACTCCATCTGTAAGAAAGAGGTATGAGGCTGAACCCTTTACTGGAGTACACACTCAGGAAAACTATAACAAAAATATGCAGAAGGAAGTTTCCCCTCACTTCCAAATGATGGCTGCTTAATTAAACACATGAAAACCACTTAGCACCAGGTACAGGACGCTAGGTTCATACATGGATGCCTCCTTGGAGGGATCACTTGCTGTTTGGATTGTGCTGTACCATAAAAGAGTCCTGTGCCAACCAAATGATTTTTGGTGTCTTAAAAGGCACCGTAAACAAGCCTTTGTTTTGGAATGGGAGCAGAACAACGGAAGAGTTACCAGAGGGTGGGGAACCTTGGCAGTGGTTGGAGTTTTGCAGTAGAAACAAGCAAAACCAAAAACACCTCACAAAACAGAATAACAGCTAACTGCCATCCCATAACTGTTATAAAAATAACTTCAAGCCAAACGGCTGATGAGGCATATAATGTTTGGGTTTGAGGCTATTATTCAGAAATATCTGCTCTTGTGCATAGTTCAGTGTACATTGGTTTAAGCAAAAGGCAGGCTTATCTGGTTAGTACCTCACTGTCTCCAGCAAGACAGTGGAAAATACCATGAAAATAATAAAGCTTTATATAAAGGACCTGTGTGTGACAGATCCATTCCTCATGCTGCTGAATTGCAAGAGGCCAGCAATGGAAACAACACCTGAAAGCCCAGAAATAAAAAAAAAAAGGAATGGGAAAAATAAGAATAAACTCAGTATTGGATACGGAAGTCAACTTCATTGGAAAAATCCAAAAAAAAATTTATATACAAAAATAAGTCAGTGTAATTTGGGGCTCAAGGAGCTACTTATTATTATGCAATTCTTCATCACTGCTTAGGAGTTATTATTATGATATAGCTTCTTAAATTAAGTCATCATTATCCTTATGAGATTAATCTGTGCTCCAAATAAAGATTTTGCGCTTTTTTTAAAATTATTCTTTTTAAACCACTCAAACGCAGGAAGGTTAATTTAGAAATGCAGCACTTGCATGATACGTACTGTATGAAGAATAACATTAAAGTGTCCATACAGACCTACAGAATAAAGGAATGTAGAGGTCAGTCACCAGTGGAATGCAACAAAATGAAAACAACTAAAATACTATGCAGCAGCTTTCGTTTACTGCAGTTATCTCAGACTTACTAGAGATGTCTTGTTGTTTCTTCAATTAAATGCAACATAAGCTGCCTGGGGAAGTTATCCTACTGGATACAAATAATTTTCATTTTTCTTGCTGTGGCAATGATTAAGGCAATATACGGCTATCTAGAAGCAAATGAGGTGATATGTAAATTGCATGCCTAATTTTGCAATTGTAATTTACTGCCAGATAACAGTATTAAAGAACTACACACAACTACAAAACCGTAGAGATACAGTCCTCCTTCAGTCCCAAGCACAGGAGCTGACAATGTGATTTTATCCACAGCTTTCTGCTGGGAAAGAAGCCTCACACATTTTCTTCCACTTTAAAGGTCAGGCACATTTGCAGTTACACTATCATATGATTGATGTAAAACTGTTTCAAATTAATATCTAGATGCAATTTTACTACATTAAATCCCATTTCCAACTGATCTCCTACTCAGATATAGTTTTGACAGTTTTAAATACTCCACGAAACGTAATCATTAGTTTCCTTGGCCATCCAAGGAACTCCAGGTAGATTCCTTTAGTAGAAGCCTTTCAGAGACATCTCAAATACTCTTAACTAGACAAAATAATGATAAATAAAACCACTAAGATCTCTACCTCATCACAGAATAAAATGATGCAAAGAGGTCTGCTGGGTTAGATCAGCTGTTGCTGCCACTATGCTGACTTTTATGTTCCCGAAAAGGACTGAGATCCATCACTCTGAAACAGCAGAGAATAGCCTCAGTTTCCCATTTTAAACTGGAACAATATCCATCAACTGCCCTCCCTCACTTAATTAAACAATGCCAGAAATTCAACAGAAAGAGACATTCCTTAAACATTCTTTTTAATTGAAAGCTTATGCTACTGTATTTAACCTTTGACAAATATTATCTTTTTCCATTGCTGTCTTAGGTGAAAACTGCAAATCTGTCAAACATTCCATGCAGGCTGACAAATTATGCTGGAGCTTTACATTTTAGTATAAAATATTCTCCATAATCCTCAGCAGACAGGTGCATTATTACCATAGAGTACCAAAAGTCCCATTATATTATTCATTTTGTCTATCAGAAAAATAACAGTAGGTTTTTAATCAGTGCAATTTGTTCAGTATTTTTCCACACATATGTATAGCCTGTTCCTGCAGAATACCATATTTTGTGACTATTACTGGAAGTTTATTTTAAATACATGAAGGTTGTATATCAGAACTATGCAGCTACAAGGGCACATGCTGTTAGGTCCCAAATGTTCCCAAGTTATTTAGTTAGTTAACCTAACTCTGGATAAAATCTAGTCAACAGACCTTAAGAGATGACCCTGTATATTCCTGGTTCAGATATTTTCCCAACAACATTTTGTCGTTCAAAGAAAGGTGTCACTTTAAACATTCAGTGGCCCAAGATACCCATCCCAACAATCTCTCCATCACAAGCACTACCTAAGCTGTAAGAAATCTCAGCTTTCCCTTCAGGAGAATGTGACACCTGACAAACAGAGGTGTATTAAAAAAGTTAACTCCTTGAGGAGCAAAACTCCAGTGCTGAAAGCATCAAGATCTCTCAAGATACGCCTTGTGCATGGTCAACAATACAAAACAACTCACTTTCTTTGTTCCGAAAGACTGAAAATTCTTCTTTTTCACTCTTGATCCTTAACCTTTTTATGGGATATTCTACCCTTCTACCAAGTCACACAAGTACCACTTTCAGACCCTGCTGACCTTAGAAAACCTTGCCCAAAGGCTAGGGGTGGGTGAAGAGGAGGAATCGGTAGTATAGCCAAATAAAATTGCAGGAATTGTTTCTCAGCGATAGTGTCTCTAAGTGCCAAGCATCTTTCAATAATAAGGCATTGTCTGGACAAAAATCAGACTAGGTTGGGGCTCAATAGATAATAACACAAAATGTCTCAACTTGATACCAACAAACCCTGTTCTGCCAATAAGCGCAAAGTACTTCCATGTTATAAAAGGCTATTAAAAAAAAAAAAGGTTTTAACTGTTTTACACTCATAATTTCAATCCAGTTTGAAAAGCAAACACACCTTCTGTCTCTTCAAAAAGCAAACCAATAGAGTAGACTGGCTTTTCCACTGCCTCACAGCAGCTCAGCAACCCTGGAAATAAAAAGCATCGGAGAGAACATGACACTTTCTAGGCAAAGGATAGATAGATTTGTTCTAGCAGTCTCAAAGATTCCCACAGCTTGGATCTCCTGTCTCATGCAGCCTTGGGTAGACAGGCCACATAGCCAACATTTGCTGTGAAAACTCGTATAATGACCAAGAGTGTGAAAAACTGAGAGCAGCAGGCCAGACAATTACCTTTGCAGACAAATTTTCACTCAACGCATCAGATGAAATTATAGCAGCTTCAAATAGAAGTAGAGTTTACCAGATGGCACAGAGTGCTAGGGGGTGCCACCTAAAGGGCTTTCATTTATTGTATGGTGACCTAAATTTGTGCTTTGTTTCCAGAGCAAAGAACATTCACTTGGTCACATCTGTTGTGAGGGAGTATGTTCCTGTATACAAATGTATTAATTAAAAAAAAATATTTCTGAGAATTACCAGTCAAGTCATGGGATTCTGTTCTAGTCATTCATTCTTATCCTTTAAACCATAATCCTTTCACTGAATTCTTGCAGTCTAATAGAAATACAACTGTTAAGCTCTCTCCGTTCGGACTCGTAATGTCCAGCAGCCAGACCTCCCTGACTGATATCCCTCTGATGGCACGCAAGTGGGTGCAACTTCAACCAAGAACTTGGGGCACTGCCAGTACAATTTACTGTTGCACCAGACATTATCATATGCATCCTGCTTAAATTCTTAGAGTTTGCTGTTTGTGGAAGACATCACTCCAATGTGATGGAGCGAAGCCCTTCTACTTCACAGATCCTTCCATCATTCCACCAGGTGCCTTTTCACTGTCATCAGTGCCATCAAGCAAATGGGGCCCAGGAAATACCAATAAAGCTACCCTACTTTGCTCTCCGTTGGAAATTACGGGAGCAGATTTACGAACACACAAGAATATCTTCCCCAAAGCCTTCAGAGGCATCACAGAAAAGAAGAAAGAGAGATTAGGAGACTATATAGAAAGTTGTGGAATAAAGCTGTTAGTTATACTTTTCTTCTATTATTTTGGTTAAAGGAACGTGGAGAAATAGAAAAAGGATGGATTCAAGATGAATAAAGGAGAACAAAGGAATTCAAAAGTGTAGTCAGCACACAAAAATGTTGAGGAAGGAAAACTAGGAGTAAGATCAACCTGTAGTATCAAGAAGCCTAAACTGTAATGCAACTTTACCACTGTCTGGATGCAAATGATAGTCACAACTTCCAGAAATAAGGACATGGGGGGGCGGAATAAAAAAAGCAAGTCCCCTGTTCCTGCCTTTTGTACAATGCTAGGCCATCACTGCTGCCTCCAGCAGACACCAGCTTGTCTTGCCTTCATCTGCTACCCACTGACTTTGTATATCAACACCATAGTCTAGTTCAGTTAGAGAGGAACAGTAGCATAATGCACTGTCTGATATCATGAGAAGCACCTACTAGGGGCAAGACACGTAAGCTCATGTGCATAATAAAGTGTTGAAAAACGTTTTGCTAGTTCTTCAAATTCCCACTTTGTAACACGACAGCAGCTAAAACTCTTAAAAGATGGAGAGTATCATAATTAATTCAATATCCTAAGTCATTAAAGAACAATGTATCATTTAAAATATATTATAATCTCTTCACACAAGATACCAGTAATCAGTACATGAAAAAAAGTGAGGACAGATATAAAGCTAGACCACATCATGTTATTTTGCCTAAGCTAACAGCATACAACTTGATTTCAGTTAGAAAAAAAATCTCATTAGATGTTCAGCAGAAATAGTACAGCTTTTACCTTATTACCTTTTTTTACTTTTCCAATACACTACTATTTGATGAAAACACCATCTGAAGAATACTGGCAATTTTAAAGTTAAATATTTTTTAATCTGTCTTCCACATTAAAACAAACAAGATTTTTATTTAAAGAAGGAATCTCAGGTGTTTCATACTGCAAATTTTAAGAGGTGTCCAACAAAGGACCACAGGTTTCTCTACATTAGTGATAAGTCTAAAATTCAGAGCAAAGAGTCAGAAAGGGACAGGTACTAGAAGAAACCTTCCCTGAAAACATAGCCAAAAAGTGTTCAGTCTAACAAGGCAGCGAAACACATTTATAACACACAGAACCATTTATGGTCAAAGAAAGCAGTTTCTGAGTGGAACATAATTTTATTTTATGTTCATGTTTGTCAGAGATGATAACTATTTCTACTTCAAGAAATAAAGTTGCCATTTAATCTGAGGTACAGCACAATTTTTGTACACTCAGTCTGTACACTTGTGGGACAAAAGTCTGTTCTTATGTTTCTTTTTAGACAATTTCATATTTATATAACAAATAACAACAAAATCAAAACAAAGCCAACAAATATGAATTTTTGTAAAGCAGTTATATTCTAAGAACATAAACAAGTTTAAAGCAACTTAATGACTTCTAGCACAGTTACTGTTTTTCCAAAAGAACCTATAAAAAAAGATCAGAGATCACATTCCCATCTGGTTCACAGCAACTATCCAAGTAATTAAATTAGTAAAAGAAAACATAATTCTTTTTTTCAGAAACAGTAACAGGTTACAGAAACCAGGCAAATTGTTCATGTTTCGGCAGGCACCAGAGAGAAGCGAAGCCCTTTGTCCTGGTTTCGTCTGGGATACAGTTAATTTTCTTCCTAGTAGCTGGTATGGTGCTGTGTTTTAGATTTAGGATGGGAATAACGTTGATAACACACTAACGCTGTGGTTGCTGCTGAGCAGTGCTCACGCTAGGTCAGGGACTGTTCGGCTGCTCAGACTGCCCTGCCAGCAAGGAGGCTGGGGGTGCACAAGAAGCTGGGAGAGGACACAGCCAGGAC
>Ga0065711_1003220_pt1 | contig 29108 bp, 25 predicted proteins | sample Hoacrofraction12_FD_59098 | JGI IMG/M metagenome (GOLD analysis project Ga0065711, IMG submission 59098) | Hoatzin crop microbial communities from Cojedes, Venezuela - Epithelial fraction 12 v2 (version 2) | ecosystem: Host-associated > Birds > Digestive system > Esophagus > Crop | place... | reverse complement strand
CGGGCGGCGGGCTCGGCGGCTCGGTGGCCAAGTCGCACAGCTTCTTCTCGCTGCTGAGGAAGAACGGCAGGCCGGAGGGCGGCAAGGCGGAGAGCGCGGACCGGCGGGCCGGCGGCAGACAAAAGAAGGGGCTGAAAGGGATCTTCAGCAGCATGCGGTGGCACAGGAAGGAGAAGAACGGCAAGGAGGAGCGGGGGGAGACCTCGGAGGTGCGGCCCGGCCTGATCATGCCGGGGTCTTTGACCGCCAGCCTGGAGTGCATCAAAGAGGAGACGCCGAAACCTTTGTCTGAAGCCCCGAGCGGCGCGGGGGACCTGGGGCCGGAGAAGCGCGTCGGCGAGGCCCACCGCACCTCGGCCCGGGAGCCCGGAGCGGGAGGTGGGGAACCGGGGGACGGCAGCCCCCGGCCCGGGGAGGACCCCGCCGCCGCTGGAAGGCGACCCGAGGAGCTCAGCCGCCAGCGACCGGACCCGGGCGCCGGAGAGGTTGGGACTGCGAAGGATGCGGCCGTAACAGGTGACGTTCCAATAACGACTATCCCCCCTGTTGCACCTCACTGTGATAGCGGTCAAGAGACGGCAGCCGCCCCTGACCCTTCCTCTGTTGATCCACCCTCAGAGCAGTCGATTGATCGTATTTGTTTGATGTTTGCTGACGTGACTTCACTGAAAAGCTTTGACTCTCTTACAGGCTGCGGAGATATTATTGCGGACCGTGAGGAGGATGTGGGCGGCGGGAGTGGCGGCTGCCAGAGGAGCACCCCCGGGGCTGGCAAGCTGGGTGCCTCCAAGAAGCACCCCACCATGGTGGCCTACCAGGGAGGAGGGGAGGAGATGGCCAGCCCGGACCAGGTGGACGACACCTACCTGCAGGAGTTCTGGGATATGCTGTCGCAGACAGAGGAGGCCCAGACAGAAGGAGGAGGAGGTGGAGGAGGGACAAAGAAGCTTGAGGGGCTGAAGGAGAACCGAGATACCGAGGGGGACCAGAACAGGGGGGTGGTGAAACGTGGTGGCCTCCACCAGATCCCCGTTCACCTCAACCACAAAGAGGAGCAGAAGGGCAGGGAGAAGGAGCAGCACGAAGGCATCCCAAACAGCGACGAGGGCTACTGGGATTCCACCACCCCTGGTCCTGAGGAAGATGGTTCCGCGAGCATCCAGAAGGAGACCATTCCCAGGGACAGCTACAGTGGGGATGCTCTCTACGACCTCTACGCCGAGCCGGATGAGAACCCACCAGCGGGGCCTACGCACGAAGAGGTCACCTGTGTGCCACGCTCCAAGCCCGTGTCTCCGATAACAACCACATGCTCACTGAAGACACCCTCAAGCACGGTGAAGGACTCCAAGATACCCATCAGCATCAAACACCTTTCGTCGCATCCTGCCAGCCATGGAGCAGACACCAGTAACAGCCATCACGTCACACACCATCACCTGGCCAAAAGCGAGATGCACAGAACAAAAATCCCTGTCTCTAAAGTATTGGTACGCCGGGTCAGTAACAGGGGCTTAGCAGGGACAACAGTGAAAGCTGCCACCACATACCAGGACAGTGCCAAAAAGTAGTTGTGTAAGAGGTGGAAACGAAGATGTACAGCAAGGTCGGTGTGTGAAAGTCTGCATAGGAGACCACAGATAATGAATTAGTTGTACATTACCTGAAGAAAGGCGCCTAAAAGGCTTACTTCACTGTACTTCATGGGCCTGCACTTCTGAATCCCTTCCTACTAGACTGTTTGCCCAAATATAAAAAGTCGACTTCTTTTCGAGCACTTTTTTTTACATTTGTATCTTTTTTCTGCAGCACTAAACACTGGGGAGGTTCATTTTTACATGCCTTTTTGGAACTGGATTTGGATTATGAACCTAAATGAACATCCTTCCTCATGCGAAGCAGTGCCATGAGTTCTTCAAGGGAACAGAGTTACAAAAGGAGCGACTCCAGAGGTTCTCCAATACACTTATCTTTTAATCATTCCTGGGGGAGGAGTGGAAGGTGGGCGCCTGGCTCTGAAAATGGTGCTTGCTGTACAAGATGTTGGAAAAAATTCCAAGCAAAAAACAACCAACCTAACAGGTATTTTACCTGCTGTAGGAATGAAAGCGCTGCTCAGCAGCAGACTTGATTGACTTGTGTGCAGTAGCTAAGGAGTTAGGTGGACTTGTCTAACAGGAAAACATGTTTTTGTTTGTCTGTCTGTCTGGTTGGTTTTCATCTGGTCTAATGTAAATGGGTAACACAGACACCTGAACGTAGGTTCAGGTGTTTACATCAATACTTGCCTGATAATGCATACAATCAGGTTCAGGGAAACATTTTACTAAATGCCAATATATACACACTGTTCACGTTTTTACAATAACTTGCTCGCCGTGTGTAAATATGTACATATTTTAGCAGATTTACTCAATGGTACAGATTTTTTTATGAAAAAAGAAAATCACCTGTCTGTATTATCTAGAGTTTAAGCAAGAGTTAGTTTTTATAGGTAGATAATTTTACAGTTCTGAAATGATAGAACTTTGTGTAAGTACCTTAAATTAGAGCAAAACTCTGTTTCGTATGGGCTCTTACATCCCCAGATAAGTAAGTCTGAAGTGCTGATTTTATTCCAGTGGCACATTCCTTGTGTCAGAGCTGAGGTTCTGACATCATTGCCACCGCAAACCTCTATTTTCAGGGGTTTAGACAAAGTTGCTCTGGGCTTAAACCTTACAGAGAAGGAACCCAGGAAAGAAACATGGTTTTTAATTATTATTTTTTGAAATATATAAAATTAGTTTTTGACTATTTAAAGAAAGGTTGGGTTCTTGTTGCTTTTTATTTTTATTCTTAATAATGTCAGAATAATTTTACTTTAAGAGAGAAAAAGAAATATGGTAAGCTAATGGTACATAAAATGGTCTGATGAGCTTGGATCTTATGGGAAATGTATTAAAGGCCAGGACATTTTTGAGTAGTGGCTACTGTACATGGGCATTGACAACATTTCAAAGAAATTTAATAGGGTTTTAATGTGCCTGAGGACATATTTTTATGATACACTGAAAAAGCTCCAAAAATCACTGAAGTCTAAAGGTAAATGTTATGTATTTACAAAATATTTTGGTATAAGTATTTAATCATCAGACCACAGTTAATATAAAATATATGCTCCAGTGTATCTGGAAAATAATAGACATTTTAAAAATATACATGTCTATATTATGCAGAGAATCCTAAATTCACATTGCTGAAGCTAATGGGTCTCATCTTACATAGCAGTTGGTTTTATTGTCTCTTAAATTGAGAGAAAAAAAGGAAAATAAATATACAGAATATACACTTGAAGGATATTAAGGTTGTAGATAAACCATAAAAAGCCAGGAAATACAATAATAAGAATTGTATATGTGTATATGTGTGGTTCACTGGGGAAATGACCTTGTAGTCACAAGGGTAAAATGGTCATCCTGTTCTGAAATTACTGCAGGGTTTAATACCGAACTGCAACGCCCCGGTGAATAGGGAGAAAGTGTCAGTTTTCCTGATCAGTCCCTGTTTTCATGGTTTGAGTAAGAACCTTAATACACTTCAAAGAAGATTATTTTATATGTTTTCTTTCTAACGTATATGTGTGTGGTTTTCTACATGCCTACTCACGCGGACGTGTTGTACATATGCATGTGTAGTCAGAACGCACCTCCTCCTCGAGTACACGCACACAGGTGAGCATGCACACCCGTGCACATTTGCACCCGTGTGAACGCAGCCACGCGTGCACACTCCCACACGCAGAGTGAGGGGATGTGCTGTGAGTCTGTCTCCAGACACGCTGGCGGTGATTGCCTTTGCCTGAGAAAGAGATTTGCATTTGGCCTGACTCTGCTTGTGCATTTTAGAAAGTTCAAGCTGAAATACTCTCTGAAGGATGAATAGACAGAACATGGAATCTTATCCTGCTCCTTAGCCCTAAACCTAACATTATTTTTTTCTGCTCTTTTGTTTTTGTCTGACTGTAAGGGACGCATCTCTCCTTGCATGACAACTCTGCAGAAAAATCGTAATTCCCCATTTTGTTTTCAAGACAAATTGTGCAGAGAGATTCTGTAGGGTACTGGAAGTTGAGAAGGAGGGAGGATGTGGTGAGCTTGGGGGCAGTACCATAAAAACTGGAAGCACCAAGGACAGGTAGTAGGAGTGTTGCATCTTATAAGCACTAGAAGATACCAGCTATCACCTCTACAGGACTTGTGTGTGGCAAATTATTCATCATAGGCATTTTGTTTGCATTGTGGCATGTCTGTATCGAGAAACCGATAGAGTGACATTAGACTAGCTCCCTCTCACTTGATGACTAACACAAATCATCATTAAAATGCTTTGGCTTCCCTTCATTTTTCTCTCTCTCCTTTGTTTTCTGCCCCATTTTTCCTCCGTCCTCTGCATGCTGGCGGGCAGCTTCCTCCTGAGTGCTGACCCCTAGTGCGGAGCGGGGAGCCCCGGGCGGGCAGCCCAGCATGGGGTGGGAGAGCGTCCAGGTGCTCCCCAGTCGCTCTCTCAAGCTTTCTATTGCATACCCAGTGTAAGTACATTTTGCAGATCTCTTGGCCGTTCGTTTGGCTGCTTGCTATGTACATATTTTAAGGACAATCATATCCTTAAAAGGAAAATGGGAAAGTAGCTTGTTGTAGGGCGTCAGTATTTTGAATCATTGTGACATACTGACGTTGATTCAGGGTAGTGGTTGTGTGAGAGTACAAATACAATTTAATGCTCAAATTAGCTTTGTATTTATAAAACTCACCTTTGTCTTTAAGCCATCTATGCTTTTTCTTTTGAAAGGTAATAGAAAATTTAATATTTACTAGGGCTTTCGATTTTCATAGAAATATATTTGTATAACTCCACACAATGCCTAAAACAATCATTGGAAGGAGCTTCAAAGGCTTTCTTTAGACGTGTATTTAATTCCTGAAAGATCCCTGTAAAATACTGTGAGATGCCTAGGAACAAACGATTAATGGCTTGCTGGATTTAAAGGCTGAGGCATACAGAGGTGATAGCCCTGAGGCATTCTGTGGTGATTTGCATTCTTATTTATGTTACCCTGTTGAAGCATATATTTTCCTTGGCTCTGGTAGGTATCAAGGTAGAAATGGTGTTCTGAGTCCCAAAGATAACATTCCCAGCGCTGTTGTTGTTTTGATTTTCTTAAAGAATACTTGTCTTTATTTGTTATTCTGTGGTCTGAATGACGCTTTGTAATTATCAGCTGGTATGTCAGTCATAAAGGATTTTATAGATCAGGACTTGGCATTTAGTTATATGTGCTTTTTGCACTTTCAGGTCATTACTGGTAAATTTTATATGTTCTTAGGACATTTCTATATATTGCGTAGCATTTTATAGCTATCTACAGTGATTTCAGTGGCATACATCCCTGTCCTATATATCAGCACAAAAGATTTCCTTTCGGTAGCATGAAAAGATGTTTTGTGGACTTCTTTTGTCATGGTAGGAGTTAAGTTTCCTGTACTCTATGTGTGGCCTGCAACAGACATAAAGGGTCTTATTTTCTCTGTAGTGCGTATGCATTTTGCTCTTGCCAGTAACAGAACTCAAACACACCTAATAGATTTCAGAAATTCCATGACTGGAATAAGAAAAATCAGTCTTACTCCATCAATCACCAGCATTTTCTTCATCCACTGTGAATATCCTCACCGCCGTTCAGGGTAGTAGAGGACAGAATTTTAAAAATTACGTGCATAGAAGTACACTACGAAAATTAATTCACTGATTATTTTTTAATGAATCTTACTAAATTATTTATCTAAGCTAAGCGAATATTGCACCAAAGTCTTCAAAACGTCTGATATGGATGGCATTTTCAGTAAGATGCTAGAAGTGCAGATGGGCCAAATAACCAGGCTTGGCTTAGCAAAGCAAAACCTAGTTGTTGCTTAAATTTGTAGCACTGAGTGAGCTTGCAGATCAAAGGGAGCCATTGATTCTGCTACGTGGTGGTGCTCGGGAGGTTTTTTTTTTTCCCCTGCTCTAATGGACTACTTTCAGAAAAGGCTTTTCAGCAAGATAATGCTATGAGACAGTTCACAGTAACAATAGCCACTTACAAGGCAGATGGTTATCTAACAGCCATAATGGGGGACTCTAAGCAAGGTGGCCTGAAAATGTATTTTCATAGTTATTGATAGGAAAGGCTTCTGGTTTGGAACAACAAATTGACACCAACTCAAAGACGCTGCAGAAAAGAGTTTTGGCGTAGTTTACATATGACAGCTTCTGCAGGGTTGTTTTTTTTATTTTTTTATTTTGGCTTTTCCTTTGTTGTTGTTTTTGCTTTGTTTACATTTTCGTTATGATGACATAATGCCATGTGTCCAGGCAGAACTGCAGGACAACCGACTCTTCTGAGATTTAGTGCTGAGAATATGCTGTCAGTTGTCTTCAGTGGGCTGGGACTGGTCCGTGCTGAACATCCCTCCTTTCCATTGAGGAATGGGAGGGACGGGATGATGGGGTTCCTTGTCGTGAGTCCATGTGCTGTTTACTGTAGGCAGGACATATCTGAATCTGTCTTGCTGTTTGTTTTCAGGGGACGGTTTATTTTTGATCTGACTCACAGGATTTTTTTTAGCTCATCATTAGCTCACTTGTCTTCCCTGTGAGCATCTCAGCTAGGAACGGTCAGTATTGATTTGGTGTTTCCTAGGTCCATTTCTTGTAGAGAGAAATGAAAGAACTTGCCATATTCAAAGGATTAAGAGCTGNAACCACTCAAGCCACATCCTAGGGGGCTTTATTCCTGCAAAAGCAGGTTGTTAAAGCTCTTCCTGCCTTAGAGGTCTTCTCCATTCAAAACAGCGAGTGCTATTGCCTGGGACTGCGTTGGTTTTGTTTTTTCTGTGTCTCTTGTTCCCTCTCAGCCATACTGCAGTACCTTGGGAAACTGAGATTTTTGACTTATCTTCCAGCACTAGAAAAGTGTGTTATTCAAGGGGGCTTTGCTCCTACTTCTTGGTCTGGAAAAATATCACCCTCAGAACAAGCTGCAAAGATATTTAAAACAGAGAGCTCTGCTGTGTAATCTCATACACGGGTGGGGATGTTGAGTGATATTTTGCATAGAGAGGAATAAATACCTCTACTTTCCTGTTGTGGACCATCTAGCAAATATAGCAGGGAAGCATGTCACTGGTGGGAAAGCCCAGAAGCTGTTTGTTATGGAGACTGTGCCCAGATTTTCTTTACCTTTGGTAAGAACTGCTTTTCTTTTTCCTTTCTGTATATATTTAAATAAATAGAACCAAAGTTGTAGTGGAGAGAGGGAAAGGTTGTGTACTTCACAGGGCAAGGAGTTTCAGCTGCTAGGCTGGAAGGTTTCTTGTAGCAGGAGCTGAAAGAAGATTACTTTGCCTACAGTAACGTCACATCCAAGCAATGCTCTGAAATAGAAGCTAATCCAGCTGTGGCCACAAAGCTGGAAAATGCCAAGAAGATGTGACAATGTCTTTCCAATGCCCCCGTTGTGCTGTGGCAAAGCTTCCACTGACTCCAGTAAGAACTGGAGAAGGTCCTTAATCTCTTAATCTTGAAGGAAATAGGAAGCGTTTCTTAAAGAAGTCTTCCCTTTTTTTAAAGATGAACATTATTCAGGTGATTGTGCAGTCTTTTATATTATTGTACTATTTTCACTGATCTGAATGCAAAACATGTCTTTCCATTGTTTTTCCAGCTTAACAAGCAGCCACTCCCGCACATAACTCCAGTGCTCAGCATGTTTAAATTACAGCTAACACAATCACTGCCTTCCTTAATTTAACTTGTGATGGCAAAAACAGGACCAGATCCTTTCCAGAGCACTAAACCCCCTGCTTATTGTGGTTTTGTTCTTGTTTTTTGATATGGTAACTAATGATGCCTCACTTTAATTGTTTCACAGCCACATCTTAAATGTGTTTTTTAGGGAGAACAGTATGCAGGGACTGAGTGGTAAGAACTTTAACAGATTTTTCTTATTTTCAGTGATGTTGCATCAAAACAGTTACTATTTCAGTATCAGGTTGTTTCCATGGGCTTTTTATGCAGATGCATTGGAAGCTTTGAACATAATGTGCTCGTAAAAGAAAATTGGCTACATCTGCTTTGAATCAAGCCCGACCTTAAAATGTAAAAGCTCCACATCTGGTGATGTTTCTTGGTTAATGGCAGCAAGGGAGAAAGAAGGTCTGCCCCAACTCACCTGCACCCTGCGGGCTGGGGGAGCAAGGCACTGTCAGCGGGGGAGTTTGCTGTCTGCCCCAGCCGCGTGGCTGCAGCGGAGGGGTGCGGGGTGTCACCATGTGGAGGTGTCTGCCAGATGGGATGGCAGCAGGAAAACCCAGGGTGGTGGTGCTGTGCTGAGGTGAAAGGGTTGACAGGGTGACTGGGACATGGGATGAAAGAAAGGGCTGGACCTCTCGTCCTTGTGGAAAAAGGCAGTTAAACATATGCCTATAAAATGTGGCTCATTTTTTTCTGGCACTGATGCTTGAATTTCTGTGTTACACTGAGTTAGGAGCCGGACTGCATGGGTCTGGGTGTGCTGAAGCCAGTGCTCCTGCTGGTGGACTACAGCGTGACTGCTCTCATCAACACCTGAGCAGTGCCCAGTGCCTTCATTTCTGAAGGCAGTTTTAGCAGAGACTCCCAGAAAACCCCTGTAGCCCAGCACGGATCCATGGCATCTCACTGCTCTTCCATCATCATTTTGCCAGGGGGATGTGAAGACCCAGGCCCTTGGCAGGGTGGTGAGCACTGGCTGCACCCTTGCAACCCACGGGTGAGTGGGGAGGGAGTGTAAGGAACACTGTGCAGCAGCACCACTGAATCCTAGGCAGAGTGCAAGTCACTTTCTGCAGCAAGTGGCTTGGTAAAAGGAACGTTATCCTGCTTTTCAGAAGAGGGAGCAAGACTGAAGCTGTTGCCTTTGTGTAAAATTGAGGTAAATCCTCTGCCATGGGACAGGTTGCAACAGCTGGGCAATATCTCCATCCAGCAGTGTTCCTTCTGAAATCAGTGGATCTGTTAGCGGTGTCGGTTGTTACTGAGTGAAGATCCCATAATTTTACCCCATCTGAATTTTCCTTGCTATGCTTGTCAGCAGAGTCTGTCTCAGAAAAGCTCTAGTGTTGAGGCTTGTGGCCCTGTTGAAATGGGGGGTGAGGTATGAATGTGATTGGTGGAAAATGCAGGTTCAAAAAGTCCAGAAAGCACAGCATGGCTTCAGTCGTTTGAATATCGTGGTTTGCCTGAGGAAAACGTAGCAGGGGCTGCTCCACGCAGCATCTGACAAACTGATGCTCATGGGGTTTCCTGCGTGCTGAAAGGGACAGATGTGTCCTGTTAGAAGTCACTTAACGTGTTTCTGTAAGACATACTATAGCTGACAGATCACTGTTAATTACAATTTTCCCTCGTATTTTTTGTGTCAGCCACCTCCAGTCAGGTAGCATATGACCTATTCAAGATAACAAGCGAGTAAAGCCAGAACTCCCCGCTCTTCTTATCTAAACGGTTTGCTAATAATCTGGTGAGTCTGTGTGCACCAACTTTTTTTTAGTGAAAGCTCCCAACCCTCCGGGGATGTTTTCATAACAGACTGTTAGACACACTCTGCTCCTTTCCACCTCTACAGACTTCGATGAGTGTGTGTCTCCTCGAATCACTGTATTCTTAACGTATTTACAACCTAACTGATAGCAATAGATGTCTTTCTTCCCTGGCAGTTCACAAGGATATACTAATCAGTGTTTATTATATTTTTAATTCTGTAAATATTTATTTTGGTACTCTGTATTTATTGGCACTGATTCTGGTGTTTGCTTATGTGTCATTGTAAATGTTGATGGTTTCAATAGTCTTGCTTCTAATGAATGTAAGGAACTCGGACTAACTGCACTTTTCTTCCATTCAAAAATCTTACAGTGAAAAATATTCCCACTGTCATGTGTTATAATGAATACAGTTAATAAAATCAGTTGTCACTTTTCATTGATGAACATGAAGTTACATTTTGATGTTCGAGCTAGAGACAGAGCCAATCTATTCAGTGCACTGGAAAATACTAGGCTTTTGAAAGCAAGACATTAGGGAATTATGCCCCCAAAATAGCATAAAAAAATACTTGGGCACGTGTGCCCTTTCATTTTTATGTAGAAATGCCTTTAGCAGTTTTACAAATAACATCACAGAATAACTAGACTAAATTCATTACTTAGAGGAGGGCTTTCATAAATGAGAGAGTTTTGGTCTTCTGGTCTTCTGTTTCATCAGCATGTTCTCTCCCGCCCCTTTAAACCACTTAGACAATGGAAATGGACTGAGTTTCATTCTGCTTTTCAAATTAGCTTTGCTTGCTGGTTCTCCTGGTCAGGAAGCCAGCAACGAAGCTGGTTCTCATGGCACAAATTGACTTTGGAGTTGCAGTTTTGGTGTGACAGTAGAAAACGCAGTCTGCATTTCCCACCTTGAAAACTGGGACTTGGCTGCTATGACTATGAAGTGACATTTGTTAGAACCTCTGTTTTGCAACTTTCTCTAAATTTCTTGCATTTAGAAGATGCATAAAGCATTTGCAGCAGTCTAGTTTTAATCCTTACTTTGACTTACTTCACCTGGCTAAGTAGCATTGCCTTGCTAAGGGTTCTCCCCTGTTACTACTTGTCCATGGAAGACACCGAACTAGCCAGAATAAGAACTGGAATAAAATCTGCTCAAAAGTTTTCAAGGAACAACAAAGCAAAAGGTATGAAAAGCTCATTATGTAAGTAAGGAGCAGGACATGGTGACACAATATAAATTGTTCCTGTGTTCACAAAAGTGTGAATGCTCTTTCCAATAGCTAGCATGAGGCTGAAGAAATGTTTTCCCACTGATTTAATGCACAAGCAATTTTGCATTCAGGCCTTCTCAGCCTATGTATCTTGCCTATTGCACATTCATGTCTTTTATCCCATGCATCTGGAAGCAGGAGAGCTGTGGTTTAAATTATTGCCTGCCACAGAAGATTGCCTAGTGATTACCTTGCTTGTGTCCAAGTATTCTGGGATTCTCTGGGGCAAAGAGGCTGCAATGAAGTGCAGGGCAAAAGTACAGCAACCCTGTGAATCTTGATAACTGCAGCCCTGTGTGATGCAGCTGTTAACACCTTCCACAAAACCAGTCTATAGTAGTCTGGGCGATCCACTATGACAGAAAAAATTGAAAAGTCTCCTGAAACCAGGAGACTTGGCCCAAATACTCTTTCTGAAATCAGGATGAAGAGGCTGAGTTTCTAGTATTGAGTTAAAAGTCGCTTCCCAGTTAAAACCAAGATGGGTCATTCCCGACAGTACATCTGTATGAATTTTCATGGCCACCTTACTGGAAAAGTGTTTGTAATGGGAGTGATGACCTGGAAATCTCCCTATGACCCATTCGTTGAAGATGAATGCTCCATCCGATTTGGAAATCTATCAAGCCAGGAAGAGAAGAGAATATTCTTGACTTTTAATAATTGGTAAGGAATATTGGCAAGACTAACAGACCAGTCAACTGAATGTGAGTGAGTACTAGACTCATGTTAAATCCTTCCCTTGAATCATGGTATTTTTCCCTTCGAAAGTGATCGTACAGGAGTTATTTGCTAGGAGCTCACATTGAGCAGATGCCTGCTCCTACCTACCACGTTGCACATCTGCTTCCAATTAAAACCATTCCACAGTGCCATGGCGGGGATGGGGGGGAGGCTCAAAGGTTCTGCAAAGGGTTATTTCAGCAGCCGTGGATGCCGCTGTGGCAGCTGAGGACTAAGAACCTGCTTCATCTCTAATGACACGTCACTCCTTTTGCTCTGCAAAGACCATTGGCACTTGGCTCAGGTGCTCAGTCAGACCCTGGGAACAGAAGATCTGCTGTTCTGACTAACGGAGGAGACTTGTCCTTGACCAATATGTGTATTTTTTCCATCTTAAGAAAAATGAATATTTTTTAAAAGATGTAGGTGGAGTCCCATAGCTACTGTTATAAGCAGAACAAGACAAGTGCAAGGAGTCTGTTGAAGTACAACTCCCCACAGCTACTCCAAAGACTAGCGAACAACCCATGGTGATGCTGCGTCATTGCGCAATGACCCCTCACAAAGTGGCCCTGTGCAGCACTTCCACGTGATTCCCAGGTGAGATGACCTAGAGCCAAGGGTTGCCACCAGCGGGGAGGGAGGGCTTGGGCCTTCTGAGAAAGCACTGGTCTGGACTGGGGAGATCCGAGTCCCTTTTCCACTGCTTCCTTTCTGTGCAGTAGTGACCTGATTTACAGAAGGCTGCAGGTACCACATTTTAAAGTCTGTTCCACAACATCAGCTGCACCTAGCTGTGGTGTTGCTCAGAACTCGTGGTCTGAGGGTTTATGATAGAATTTTGCTATCACTTAAGCACCTGCACCGGGCAGGCTCAAAAGCATCGTGTGGCTGGGTCTGCTCTTCCGCGTGTCACAGTGGGAGTCATAGACAGGGTCTTCCTCTGGCTGCGTCAGCCTTCTCTGTTGGTGTCACTTGAAATTCGTAGGTCCCTTGGGCAGAGGAGAGACTTGAATAAAGATCCTCTGGGTGAAGGTCCTGAATGAGCAGAGGTTGAGTGGGTAGAAGTACGGCAGCATCGCGGAGGTGGTAGGAGAGGTTGAGGCAGCTAAACCTAGGGCAGCCAGAAGTCCTGCGGGCAGCAGTGTCCTCTCCTGCTTAACAGGGAGATGGTTGCCTCCAGGGCACCTGTGTGAAGCACCTCAAGGTGCTTCAAAAACATGTTCAGCTGTAAGCTACCACACTGTGGGAACAAATGATGCTGAGCTCCTTGCGTGGAGCTGGGACCTTGCAGGGTGACATGCAGAATGCAAAGTAAACAAAATTCCTGTGACCAGACAGTGTTTTAAGGATAGAAATTATACTAAATCTGTATGTCATGTAAAGCAAATCTGTTCCGTTCCTGCCCAGCTCCATTTGTTCACCTGTAAAGATGAAAACACAACCTAATCTTGCTACAAAATAAGTTTGAATAAACAAAGGCAAATATGTCTTAGTAAAAATGAGGACTGAAAGACCTGCTCTTGATTATGGCTGTGAAGAAACTGGCCACAATCTAAAGTGGACATGAAAAAAAATCTGTTCTACTAAAATGAAGTAGAGGATCAGAAAAATGATGGTAACAAAAATCAAATGGATTGTTCTGAATGTTTCTGAAGACAAAACAGAGACAGATAAGAATTCAGCTAGTCTTGGCCTATCTTTACAGTAGGGATACATTACATCTACATCTGTCTTTCTCAGAGTTTCCACCCTTCACATTCTGCACTAATAGATCTTGTTTACTGACAGATATCAAATCGTACAAAAATGCACCGCTCACAGTGATCAGTCCTGCTACTCTTTTGCTTATAGATGTCTTTTTTTTTTCCCATGTTAGCAAGTTAAGCTTTTGATCCTTCCAATTAGACCATATCCAGTCATTATCATGCCACATTCAGGGCCTGATTACGCAGCTGCTGCATCTGAACAGCTTCATCCAAATCAGTAAGAAATGCTCATGTGCAGCAACTGCAGAAATGGTGCTTGCATCCTTCGCAGAGCTGCCTATTGCTGCTTTCTCAGAGGCTTACCATGTTTACGTCTGTCATCACTACATGATGTTGAACTTGCCTGTATGTTATTTTTCCAAGAGTCTGATAGAAAATCCCATAAATCTGCAAGTTTTATGTAAAAACAGTTGGACCAGATTACGCGGTGAAGTTAACTTGTCTATGCCGGATCTTAATTCTCTCTCAAGATGTACCGTGTATTCAGACTGATTTAAAATAAATGACTGTATTGGAAAACAAAACAGGCATCAGAGCACAAACATAAAGGCAAATGTCAGCCCCTGGCTCTGAAACGACAGGGACCCTCAATCCAAGCTATGAAACCAAACATTTCTGCCTCAGCGCAGGCAAACACACAGCACTATTTATAGCACAGCGTTTTACTACCCTCCTGTTAGAATGGGCTTCATCGGAGGATTTACATGACTAACCAAAAGCAAAAGCCTTTTGTACTTCGTTTCCAAAAGAGAAGGCCAGTGTGAAGCTGGTGTTTGCTGGCCTGAATTACAGAAAATATCAGTTACTAGAAAACCAGCTACTAATTCAAAGGCATCTGTTACCATGGCATAAGTCTCCTCTTCCCTCTCCATGCCCCAGATTTAGCACCAATGATGGGAGCTAAGTAAAAGCTCAAAAAGAATGGTTCTTACCTCTGAAAAATAAAATGCATAGTCAAGGAAGACCACATGTTTTCATGGCAACTAAGGAGTAAAGGGTTAAGACCTAGGAGATGGCTCTGAACCAGTGAACAGCACAAAAGACTCCTATTAGCAAATCAAGAGCCCAATGTGCTCTGGTTTCCCCTGTTGTATCTTCAGTTAAACCCTTTGGGCCACAAAGTTACTGTTCCTGCCAAGGACAACAATCCTCATGAGGTGATTATTTTAGATTCTGCTACATACCCTGAAGTCTCGTCAAAATGAAAACCAACCCTCCCTTCACCCTCTGATCCGATTTCCAGGGCAGGGCAGGCCCACCAGCTAGTCCCCATCCTTTCATCTCGCTGTGCCAGCTGCAGGCACCCAGGCTTTCCCCAGAGATGCTGCTTTCTCTCAGATGCCTGCCTCTCCCTGCCTTCCAGATGGCAGCGGGCTTCTTAACAAGCTCCCTGATTTCTCTCTCCGCCTTGGGATTTCACTTCAACGTTATCCTGTCACATCTGTTTTTCTCCAGGCAGATGATGTGCAGGAGCACGAGATGCGATGCTCCTTCAGGAGGTTTCCAACCTGCAGCTCCTGCGGCCCTTTCGGACGTCCCCGCCGCGGAAGCGTCCCCGTGCAGCGAGGATCGCCAATGCCCTGGTGTGCCAGCGACAGCCCCTGCCCCAGCTGCCGAGCAGGGGTAAGGACCGCTTTGTGGAGGTTTGCAGGCTGTTTGTTTCCTTGTCTTGTTCTGCATCACCGAGCTTACTCTTTCCTCCCTAGGGCTTTTCTGCAGGGCTTCTTGAGGCTGCCCGGCGCTGTTACGGGGCTGTTTAACATGGCTCGGGAAGGAGGAGAATGGCGGGAGAACAGGGAAGGGAACTGGAGTCAGGCTGTGATATCCTTTCACGGATGTCCTCTGTGACCTTCAGTGCAAAACTCCACCTCTTTGCTCCACCGTGGAGCTGCCTTCCCATCTCCCTAGCTATAGTGCTGGTGCCCCTGGGGCTCTGCAAATGTGGGATTAAAGAGCTGGAGAGGAGGGTGTCGAGAGGAATCAACAGCATCCTGGAACAGTGGGAAACAGGTGTTACACCCCACCGAAGCCCCATGGTGGGGATCCTTCTCCTGTCAGGGGCAGCAGAAGGAGGGATGTGGGGGCTAAAACATCTTTAGCCTCTTGATATACCTGTCCTTAGAGCTGGCTACAGATGCTGTTGCCGCCATATGGCCTTTCTGCAGTGCTCTGCACAGCTTTGACCTGCTGATGACCACAGGCTCTCCACTTCCATGAAACTAATTGAAGCAACACCAGAGTAGGAAGTAATACCAGTCAGAAAGGAATGTTCTGCCTCCTCCCTCACTTCCAGTTTTCCACTTGGGATGGCAGCAGTAGTTATTCACTGCTCCCACCATGCAGCCAGAAGGCAGCTGTCCTTGGGATTTGATGAGCCAGGCTCACAGAGAGATGTAGTGCCGTGGCTCTGGAAAAGGTCAGTGTAGGAACTGATATATTGTTTGAACTGGTGACCCACCTGATCAAGCAGTCTGTTGCTGTCCACAGCTGCCAGCAGAGGAGATATTTTACGAAGACACATGAAGATGCTATTGTAGATAATTATGGAGGGTCTGTTTGGCAGAAGAGGTACCTTTGTAACTTCAGGTAGACTCTGCTTTGATGAAAATCTCTTTTATGACTTGTTGCTGCTGAGGAAATGATTCACACTTGCATAAATATTCACTTTTAGTGAATCTTTCGAGGTTCTTTCCTTCAGTAATGTCCTGTGGCTATGAGTTCCATACATTCATTACACTTCACTAAAAGAGAGAAAGAAAAAAACTCACCTCATGAGATGTAAGGGAAATGCTGAGGAAATTTTAGGTGCTAGGTAATCAATTTTTAATTGGGCAGGCTCAAAAAGGAAGGTAAGAGAAGGAGAACATCCCAGTGAGGTGTGTTATATTGCCTTGAGGTTGTTTGAAGTGACCTGATTACTCATGCATGACTCATGCATTTACAAATGAAAAAGTAAAATTTTTTCGAGGATATTGGTCTGGAAACAAAAGGATTCTCCAGGCCTTCAGCCAGCACCAGGACTGGGGATGATGCTGACCTGACACAGCTTCCCTCCTGCGCTGGGCAGAGCCGGCTGGGCTGTGCCGCCGTGGCTTTCGCCTTCCCCTCCTGCCCAGCAGGCAGCGGGAGCGTGGCGTTATGAAATGGAGGTACTGAGAAACCTAATTCAGAAAGCATTTGGTTCCAAATCACGTGGTGCTTTGTGCTCTGGTAGTTTTTAACTGGCTCCTGTCTGGGTTTATTCCACTCCTGCATTTCAAAGGTCAGTGCTGGAGAGCTGGGTGCTGCCACAGCCGGGGCGTTGAGCTCTGGCAGCGTCTTGACAGGGGGAAAGCTGCTGCCTTAGCTCTCCAGTAAATCGCCCTGTGCCAAGGTCTGCTTATTAGATGTTATATCCCATGGGAGACATGTTAATTTAGTGAGGTTTTGCTATGGGCTCTATTTCAGTGACTGGTTTTGGTCCCAGAGCAGTGTCCTGAGGGCTCCTCGGCCCAGCCCGTATCTGCCTGAGTGTGACCCCCACCTCGGCGAGCCCCCTCCTCTTGGGTCTCCTTGGGCTGTCCCTTACAGAGCCGCCAAATAGCAGGGGGGTTGAGGTGGGAAGGGACTTCAAGAGGTCATCTGGTCCAGCTCCCCTGCTCAGACAGGGCCACCCAGAGCCTGTTTGCAGGACCGTGTCCAGATGGCTTCTGAGGAGGGAGACCTCACATGGAAAAAGTGTTTCCTGATGTTCGGAGGGAATGTCCTGTGTGTCCTTTTGTGCCCATTGCCTCTGGTCCTGTCACTGGGCGCCACTGAGAAGAGCCTGGCTCCATCTTCCCTTCAGGTATTTATATACATTGATGAGATCCCCCTAAGCCTCCTCTTCTCCACCCTGAACAAGAGAGATGTTTTCTAGAAGAAGTGTCACAGGTCACAGCACTGCCAGAACCACACTGGAGAAAAGTGCTGGGGTGGGGGACTGTCCCTCCTCAGCCCCACACCATGCTTTGCCCCACAGCAGGTATGCGTGGGTGCCTGCCTGAAGCCCGGTGAACCCGGAGAGCTTTTGGGACCGTGTGCCGTCCCAACAAGCCCTTGTGCTGTGTGCAGTGGCTCAGGGCTGAGAGGTGATGGAGGGGTGGTGGGAGGGGTGGAGGGATTTCTTTCTAAGCAGCAGTGCCAGCTTCTTGCCCCACAAACTGGTGCATAATGGCCCGAAGGAACTCCATGCACCTCCTGGCAGCAGGTAGGTTGAAGCTGCTGCTGCTGGCAGTGCACGTGAATGTGGCTGCTTTTCTCCAAGCCCCAGCTCACCCTGCTTTTTCCTGTTAGACGCTTCCACGAAGAAACCATTTCCTTTACAGAAGATGGAGCACCAGCCCAGCAAGCTCTCAACGGTGAAGAGTAAATGATTTATTTGTCTTTGTACTCTGCTGTGGACCCCCAGCTGGATGAGAGCCTCTCCAGGCTGGTGCTGTGCCGGAGCCACAGCCCCCGTGGTTTTACAGCGCCGATAGACCGGACAGAAGGCGTGGGCATCTGGAGAAACCGAGTCCACCCCGAGGAAATGTGTTCAAGTGGAAAAGGCACTTGCAGGACCAAAGGACACCTGGGTTTTAGTCCTGCTTCTCACCTGCTGCCTGCCTGTGTGTGAACCAGCCCACCTCCTCGCTGGGCGTTTGCACAGCACACATGTCACTTGGTGGAGCGTCTTCTGCTCCAGCTGTCCAAGCGTGGGTGCAGGAGAGGAGCCCAGTTTGTGGCTGCTTTTTCTGTTCTGGCCTGCACTGGCTTCCGGGACCGTCCTCCCTTATGTCTTGAAGGTCTGGAAGAGCTGGCATAAATTAGCTCCACATCACTCTTCATGGGGAGAGATCTATCAGAAACACGCGTGATAACTTCCTACCTCTTCTCTCCCTCTGCTGCAGCTATTATGAGACCCTCCTGCGTGGTTTTAACAGCGTACTTCCACTGAGAACCTACCGCCTGCAGAAGGGTTTGCGTGCTGCCAAGGTGCTCTGGCTCTCGTTAGACTCTGACCCTGCTCTCCACGGCAGTGGATGAGAGCTTCGCAAGTCGTTTCGGCTGGGAGAGGATCACATCTTTGCAGAGGGTTTTCAAACCCCTCCGGTGTTAGGAGGGGTTACAGTGCTTACAGGGCACAACTTCAACTTCTGTACCATTTATAATTTCCTCTAATTGCTTAAAGCGCTCTAATTTTTACACCGTTGTGAAAGGATCTTTGTTTACAATGATTGCAGAGGGTAATATTTCTAGCACGGGTAACCATGGCAATGAATAATTCTATTCTCAGGAACTGTGCCAGCTGCACTAATGCCTTATAGTAGCACTCAAGCAGTTTGCTAATGAGAGACTTCTCGTTTATTGTAGGAGGACATTTTCCCGTGTCCACATGTTAGCCTGCAGTTTCTTAAAAGCACATTCTTTATCAATAATATGTGGAGAAAAACAAACCAAAGCAAACAAATCTCAGTTACATAGCTCCTCTTGCACGTAAGGTATGACTGTCTTTTTCTTGGAGTCTGTATTATAGGATACATTATTTAAGGAAACTTATGCGATAGTTTTATTTTTACTACCACCTTCTAAAATAAGGATGAACTTAGGATGCTCTAGAGCAGCTGTTTCTTACAAAAACCACACACTCCTGTAAGCTGATCTAGTCACAGATATATGGCTTTTATCACTAGCAGAAGGACTTTAACTGTTTTAAAAGATTAGTTTTATAAAGAATTTTATGTGAGTAAAGAATAATTTAAAATTATATTACTTTACAAAAATATGTATTACAGCTTGGAGTCCAATTACTTCAACACCAAAGCACTGAAATTAATTAAAATATTGTTCTCATCAAGGTATGAATATGATTACTACATTTGTAAAAAAAAGTATATAAAATAAGTAAAATATATATTTTTACATGTTTCGTGACTTAAAGGCAATTTAAATTATTTTAACAATAAATGCTCCAAATAGAACAGTTTTTAGCTTATATGATTTAGGGGTATGTTCAGTGTAAATCCTAATAGCTAAACTACAGTTCCTGTCATTCCATGGACTGTGCTCTCAGAGTACAAAAACAACCAGGTAGAATAAAGCACCCTCTCCTGTTTTCGGAAAAAAACTTTAACAGCAATCCCAAGTCTCTTAACAAAGATTGAAATCCTTAGGTAAGATTTATGGAGCATCTGTTGAATAGGGCAAAGCTGTCTGGAACGGTTGTAGCTTGGGGCTTTCTAGAAAAGCGATTCTTAGCCTCGTGTCTTTGATTAGGGAGAAAGGTGAAGGTGTCCAAATAAACAGCACAGCACAAACCTTCAGTTTTTTTCTCGTCACGAAGGGAATTGATTTCTTTTCTATGGTTAGTGATTCAGTGCCCCAATTAGTGGGCTCTGTTGTCACCGGTCTCGAAGGTCCCGACATCTGCCCAGACCCAGCTGTCAGGTGGCTCACGCGGCGCCCAGCCTTCCTGCAGGGCTCCCTGTCAGCACCCATTCGTGCTCTGCTCTCCAGAGAGGATCCTTGGCCCATGTCCCTAAAGACAAAGCAAGATCCACCAACTGCCATTTCCCAACAAGTTCGGTCTGGGTTGACTTAAACAAGAAAAATTCCCCAAATTACGGTCCTGCTCAGCCTGGGATAGCTCGGTTCTTCTGCAGCTCAGCAATGGCCCCACTTCCTTAGCACTGAAAGAAGTAGGGCAGTTCTGACATGAAAACAGCCCGGAAAAACTGTGGGGATTTTCCACAAAACTGTCACAACTCAATGGCTGACTTTTTTCTTCCCAGTTTCTTTTTCCAGCTAAGACAGATCCCTGGGTTAACTCAATCAAGTCGCTTCCTCTGCCCCCTAAAACCACAAATACTCATTTTGTGGAAATTTACAGCTCATTTGCATCTCTTCCTCCGTGTCGTCCCGCTGCTTCTCTCCCCCCTATTTCGGCCACGGAGAGGACTGGTCCTCCCAGCCTGGGAGCCTGGGTCCCGGTGGGGCTCTGCCCCCGGCTCCGCGCGGCACGACGGCGGAGTGCAGCCCTCGGGCAGCCGAGCCCAGCCCGAACACGCGTACCGGGGTGGGGGTACTGCAGATGGAGCTGGTGCCTACTGGCCTGTGGGTTTCCCTCTGTGTGTGTGGAGCCGTGCTGGCTCCTCTCCCCGCTGTCACTGGAAGCTTAGAGGCGATTTTCCAACGGGACGATGGCGCAGGGATAGTTTGAGCGCTTTTGTGCGCTGACCTGTCAAACCCTGATGGACCTGATAGCAAACTTGACAAACCCTGCAGAAATTGCCGAAAAGAGAAACGGTAGCTGACCTCAAGCCACTGACCTGATCTAAACCCTGAGCTACCCAGCGTTTGCTGCCATTTTCACAGCTACCCCAGATAGCTGCCACGACGCGGGAACGCTCTGTTTCTGGGTTTTGTTTTTTTCTATTTTATGAAAGATGTGCTAACAAAGAAAGAGCTACAGAAAGGGAAAATAAAAAAAGGGGGTGAGAGAGACTCTTTTCATGCAGCTCTTCCAGATGGCAGATACCCAAGCCCAGGCTCCTTCTCGGAGGTGTAAATCCAGCATGCACTTCTTACGGTCCATGGAGTTACCCTTGATTTACACCCGTTTGCGAGCAGCCCTGGCTGGCAGAGCTGCTGCAGCAGTCCGGGGTAAGTGCTCAGGGAACAGGGAGGTTGCATCAGGATTAGAAAATAAGGCTGTCCTGAAAGGGGAGATTTACACAAATTCCTGCTGGGTTTGGGAGCTTGTGACGGGACTGGTGTTTTGCATGGTTCCTCCTGAGCAAGCTGGGCTGGGATCCCACCTCTCGCTTTGCTGCGGGCAACAGACCTCCACAGAAATCCTCTCTCCTGTTCAGGCGTGGCAATGTGGTGCCCAAAAAGCTTCCAGCGAGGGGACTCGCACCACAGAGGGTTAAAGTGCTGTCATTTCCGAGGCAGTCCTGAGTTCCTTCTTTTCTGAGGGCTGCAGTGCTGCTCATTAGAAGCAATTAATCTCCAGTGCTGTGCTCTCCTGTCAGCCCGTGCCACCGTCACGGGCCAACTCATCCATGAGGCAACAGCTGGGTGTCCACGCTGACCAGTGTCTCCTCTGATGTCTCACTTTGCTCTCATCCCTCACAAGTGGTTTGGGTAAGTATGTGCATGGACATAATACATTAATGGCAGTCACATCTAAGCCTCACAAACAAGGGAGAACTGGACAGCTTCTGCTGCTGCTGAAAATCAGGTTTGTGATTGAATTAGATGCAGTAGTTTGAGAGATGCGAGCCGCTTCCCAGTGCCCAGGAGCTCTGCAGTTGCTCTGTAAGAGGGCTAAAGAGGAATCAGTGCACTGATTTGGGAAGTCTTCACCGATAGCTCTTTTCCTTAACTTCAGTGCCAACTGTAAATGATGTAAAACGTTGCCATACCTTTCCAGAGACCACTCTGCTTGGACAAATCATCACCAGTCTTTGGCATCCTTAAGACCAGGGTTCTAATACCTGGTTTTTGTAGCCTTTACATCTAATGCAGTTGCTCTTCAATGACTTGCAAGCTGGGTGAATGGAAGCTCTAGGGAAAAAAGAAAAACAAGTTAGTTTGGTGAAGATGAGAAATGGAAGTCATGGCTGACAAATGAAGCAAGCAGTGGATACCACAATTCCCTGGGTCTCTGTTGGGGCAGGTAGTGTCAAGTTTCATGGGGACATGCTTTTTTTGCATGATAATATCATCAACCTTTTTGACCCAGGGTATGTAGATTTGGCTTTTTCCCTGATGATAGTTTCAGGGTCTCCCACATATCTTGTGGGGAGTTTCTGGGGTGTCCGGGAGACCTGAAATCTGTTATAGAAAGAACTGTAATGTCATAGAATCATAGAATGGTTTGGGTTGGAAGGGACCTTATAGATCACCTAGTTCCAACCCCCCTGCCACGGGCAGGAACACCTTCCACCAGACCAGATTGCTCAAAGCCCCATCCAGCCTGGCCTTGAACACTTCCAGGGAAGGGGCATCCACAGCTTCTCTGGGCAAACTGTCCCAGTGCCTCACCACCCTCACAGTAAAGAATTTGTTTCGTATAATATCCTGACATTTCACAGAAAACTGTTTTCCCCTGCAGCTGATGTGCCCAACACATTCTAGCACTGAAAGAGTTGTTGAACAAGTGGCCCTGAAGAGCGCAGGCTGCACCCAGAACCCGAGAGGAGGTGCCAGGGGAATGGTTTTGGCAGCGTGTCCTTCCTCCCCTGCAGCCGGTGGGCCCAGGGGCCGAACCCCGGAGCTGACCCTCGGCAGCTGGCACGGCAGGAGGGACAGCAGACGCGGGCAGACCGACTTCTGCATGCAAGCTGCCGTCTCCTCACCTCGCAGAGCTGGTTGGCTCCCCGGTGCACGCCGCTCCCCGGGGTCTGGAGATGCTGCTGCCTTCTCCTGCTGCTTCTGGAGCCCTGTGCCAGTCCTGCACCCAGACTCTGTGGCTCTGAGGGGCGTACACAGGGGAAGAAACCCCGCAAGGGTCAGGGGAGAAGGAGTTCAAAGGCTTGTTGAGCAGAGGCTGCAGAAAGAGGCATGATGGGGATTAATAATAGGTTTCACAGTGGGGAAAAAGGATTTTTGAATGTGGGAGAAGACCCGCTTGTCTTCTTAAACCTGTCTCTTCAGCCTGCTTGGTAGCTAAATTCCCTCTGCTGCAGTCTGCATGCAGGTAGCAGTCCCATGCAGTGTCTTTAGGATCAGGAATTAGTGTTTTCTCCCAGAGCTGAACACAGGCCTGGGAGAAGGCTGAGTCCTCCAAGCTGCATCTTCCCTATTTTTTTTTTTTAAATAAATGCAGCTGCCATTATCTTCCAGCTGCTGTTGAGGAACAGTCTGGAATCACTCATGACAGTCTCCAGCTGTCCCTTGCGATGTGCGAGACTGGTGGCCTGAAGTGGATGGGATGATTTGCCACAGTCCTGCCTGGCTGTTTGTGCTTGGCAAGCCATGCAGAGCAGTAGGTAGCCCAGGTGCGCAGAGAAGGCCAAGCCCCACTCCATGCCCACCTCCCTGCTAAGAGCACCTCATGGGTGGGAGAGGCTCCACTGGGGAGGTTTGCGAGGGTGGCCAAGTGATGAGCCCCAATCTGATGACCACTCTGCCTGGCTGCTGTGCAGGGCTGGGGCTTCTCCCATCTCGCTGGAGGGAAGCCGCCCTGCCGTGCAGTAAGCAGCTGTCTGCATTGCCAAGGACGCAATGCAGGATCAGAAGGTGGGAGGATGGGAAGGGGAGGCTGTTGGGTGGGGGAAATACAACTACTTACATCTCCTCTGCTAATAAGCCTGCCCAAGTGCTATGTCTGTCCAAGAAGAGTCTGCTTGAATCTGTGGGTTATGTTTAGAAATCTGCTCTAGTGCAAATGCAACAGAACACAGGTCTCTGGTGGTACCCCAGACACTACTCCTCTTTGGCTTGCAGTTGCACAGATTTTACTTAATGTCCATGCTGAGCCAAATTCTTCTCTCAATTTAGCTCATTCTTGTCCAATTATTTCCCAGACTACCATCTCTTTTTGTTTTTTTGGTGTGTTTTTTTTTTTTTGCTATCGTCTCTTCAGGCTTCTGAGAGATGCTGCACTTGTCTGCGCTTTTTCTTTTGCCCATCATGTCCTGGGTCATTTGGTTTCGAAGCAGTGAAGAGCTGCAGTGAGCCTGCTGTGATCATACTGCTCTGTGCTGGGCTCAGGGGCTGTAGGCTTGCCTGTAAAACAAAAAAACAGTGGAGAAATAAGGGTAGTCTGGCCATTATCTGTTGATTTCCATTATAAAGGAGCACAATAGACCATGGCAGTATTTCAGTGATGTAACCCAGTCCTGTACCCACAGGCAGAATTTGGTCCTCTCTGTCCTGGCACAGGAGGTAAAGGGAAGCCATGGAAGTAGATCCATCAGGGTGAGTGCCTTAACTGGATGTTTTGGGATATAATTCTCAGAGTTAAAATGCATGAACAGAGATTTTACACTGAAATCTATGATTTCCTCCAAATTCTCTTCTTTTGTGCCTTCTGTGTGCGAGCTTTTGTTAGTCAATGTCTACACAGCATTTTACAGCGTGTCTTTTGTGTCATGGTCCTTTCAGCAGTCGTGCTCTGATCATATCCAACCTAGATGTATAGAGCATTTATTGTTTGCTTTGGGAGTTTTTTAATGAATGTTTCATTTAATATTCAGCCTTACTTGCCTTTTGTCAGCAAGATCAACATCCTGTTGAGTTTCAGTTAGAGGAACCTCCGTCCATCAGTTATGGGCTCAGGTCTTGTTTCACCAATAGCTGCAAATAGGGCACAAGACTGTCTGCGTCAGTCGTGTATAGGAGTGAAGACAACAAAGATCTAAATACAGACTATAATGGAATTTTGTTTTTCCTTTCCTTCTCAGGCGCAGACCCATTTTTTCCCCCATATCTCATGTCTAGTAAATGTCTTGAGCTCCATCTAAGGGTGTCCTGTCAAGGGGAAAAGAGAATTATGTTTGCTTTCTTCGCTTCTTTATGCTGCATGGAGCAGGCCTAAAAGGTTTTCCCCTCTTTATGCAATAATATTCTCTTGCTTTATTTTTGTAACGACTCCAGGGCTTGTCCTAATAGACTTGCTGGATAACTGGAGTAATATGGATATGTATGAAAACTGCTTTTCTGAGACGAGTAATGATTTTTCATTAAGAATATTAATGTCCTTTGGGGATGTTTATTCTGTTTCTTTGCAATGCCTAAAAATATGTAGGAGAAAATACACTCTTGTTTAATGTTTGGATAATTCTGCCATCTTAGCTAGGAGTCGGGCAACCACTGAGACATCCCTCAAATTCTTCAGAAAAGATAGGGAACACCAAAGTGGACATTTTACATATAATTCTCTTTTAGAGCTGTAAGAAACAGTCCCAATCCTCTTATGCCTTGTTTTTATACAGAAATAAAAGCACAAGCAAGAGCACAAGACTTTTTATTTCTGTTGTTTTCCTTGGTAGGTCACTACTAACAAAGCATTTTTTTAAATCCCAGCAACTGCTATTAATCCTGACCTGATTTGGAGTCTTTTCAAAGCACACAAATAAAAACAGGTCGACAAAGCTCAGCTCAGAGACTGGTCTGCCTTCGTTTTTCTCAGCTGGGACTGCCACGGGGGCAGGAGAAGCACCACCAAACCCATCAGCTAGCAGCACTGCTTTCAAGAACACTTTATTACTCTGGAGCAGCAGCATCAAACCTTATAAACTTTCTGGGATTGCTGGCGTGTTGGCCATGGCAGTTGCAATTGCTGTATGTGAACGCTGACCTCCAGAAGCACTTTTTCTCCTTCTCTTTCCCTCTTGGCATTTTCTTATGTTTCCTCTTTCCAATACTCATGTATGTGTGCCTTTAGTGCCTGCAGCACTGACCTTCCCTACTTTTTGTTTTCTATTGTCCCTGTTCCTGTCTGTTATCTCAAGTAGAATTGAAGCTCTTTAAAAAGCCCCTTTTTGCTACAGAGGCTGCAAATTTTCTGTATTTCTCGCACATTATGGTAGGGCTCCAGACCAACTTCTTGCCAGTCTTTCTGGCAGGATCGATAACTCTGGGAGAGGAGGTCAGAATGGGCAAATAAATTGACGTTGAGTACAGTAATAAACATCTTGGCTATAAACTCCCCTCACATACATATTCCATTTTCTGCAGAGTTTGTCACTGAAACCTGAGGCAAGCTGTATTCAGGTATGAAGTCAGGAATGATGGGGAAGGAGGAAGAAGGATGATCAAGGCACAGGTCATGACAGTGACTGGTTGAACAGCATGTGCTTGTGTGGATGTGTTTCAGGGTTTTGTTGCATAAAAAAACCCCGTCTCAAGTAGTTTTGGGACAATAATGAAGTTTTACTGCTCTTCCCAATCCTTGTTGCTAAACCCAGACTAATTTTTTTTCAAAAAATCATGAATCTCACTAAAATACCAGTATCCTATTACCTGCTCTCTCTACAGCTCCTCCTGTAGTTCAGTCCTGGGTCGTTCCTCAGAAGTGAGAGCTGCCAGCGTTGTTACTGCCTCCCCTCTACAAATCAGCCCTTTCACAAGGGCTCTCCGCTTGAACTAGAGAAAAGATATTTCCTCCCTAAAAGACCAGCATTTTATCCTCATCACAGAGCTTTTACTACTGTGTAATACACAGCAATCATCTAATATCTGTCTTCTTTATCCATAAAATGGAAGTATTAATATCCCCATCTGTCAAAGATTACATGTAAACATTCATTCCTCCTAGGATGTGGTGGAGATCCACATTCCCTTTTGTACAAGCACTGCTACCTCTTCTGTCCTAATGCCTGATCCAGGTCAGCAGCCTTGAAGAGCATTTCAGAAGGTATTCACGCTCTGCTGATTCATTCTCACATAAAGGTAAATACATACATAAGCATATACTTGTACAGGGGTTTCCAAAACTCCTCATGTACTCAGTATCTGAATAATGCTTTAGTGCCATAAAAGGGAAGCTGATTTTAAGGAATCACAATAATTTCAAACTCTGGGGCTGTTTTCTGGCAAACAGATTACATGCCTGCAGCCCTATGCTTTTTTTCCCCTTACATTTTGGATCCTCTCAGCTCGAAAACTTGCTTGGTGCATATTCCATGATGGTTGTCATTGGTCCATTAATTCTAGCAGCTCCAGGGTAAATTCTGCCTGTGTCTTCCTGCAGCTATGCAGCATTTGATTTGTCCTCATCTACATAATCCATCTGTCCCCTGAACAGAGAGCTGTGTGCCGCCCTAGGTGCCAGGGAACACGGGCTCAGTGCACTGCTCTGAAACGCACAGACAATAACCTTGCACACTTTCTGGCTTTTTTTCTTAGTATCTGATTAAATTAATGTGATTCTGTGCATGAGTCATGTAATGGGTGCCTGTTTAGTGTACGGCTTGTCAGCCGTGGCGCCTGTTTCTGAGATGTGATGGATATCAGTAAATGGAGTTACAGGTGCTCGGTTCGTCTCAGGATCTCGTCTGAAGTAGTGCAGCAGTTCCTCGGTGTGGCCAAAAACCCCATGCAGGGCCTCTTCGCCTCAGAGCATGGGGTGGGGTCCGGCCCATGCGTGCCAGTCCACCTGGTTTCTTCATCCTGAGGGCATTAGCAGCAGCTAAACCAGAGGGAACCATCAGCTCAGCTGAGGAGACCTCCAAGGCCGACAGTCCTGCATGCGGGGATGCTGCGGGCAGGGGCACCGGCGCAGCCTCCCTGCATCCAGCCCTCAGTGACCTGGTCATGGGAGCACTGGCAGTCCCCAGCAGATCTGCTCTGGTTTGCGGGTCTGGCTCCCCACTCAGATTTTTGCACCAGATCTCATCTGAAGTACCAGAAAAAATGATTGTTGTGGTGTGGCCTTCTTTATGTACGGTTTGTTCCTTTTGTCTCCCAGATAATCTTGATTTATTTAGAATCGGCAAAAATCTCTTCACTGACCACTTCCACACTGCAGGCAAATGGAAGTGAGAGGAGACCAAAAGAACTAGGACAGTAGACAAATACTAGGAAATAATAGCTTGTAAATGAAGAAGGCCTCTGAGGAATTACAGGGACATGGGGGTGTAGAGCTGCATGAACTAAGTAACGACAGCGAAACACACCTGGCAATTAATGAAAATGAAAAATAGGTGAAATTTCATGTTGGGAGTTCTTCTGATGACCACCCCTCCTGGGAGCAATCAGCCCTTGAAGCCATCTGCCTTGGAGAATCCCCAGCTCACAGTTTCCTAGCTACAAGACCCAGCAAGGGATCTGGTTTATAATCAAGCCTGTAGCTTGCAAGACTTTTTTATCCATAAATCTTTGGGTTTTTCTTGGTGGGTGGGAAACATTGCTCTGGCCCCTCCAGAACCTCCCCCCTGATGCTTCAGCCGTGCACGTGAGGCCACACAAGGTTGACGTCCTTAGGAGGTTGCTAGGGCACCAAGACGTTAGTTTCTAATTGACTGCTTACCTCACGTGCCTCAGAAGCACCACAGCTGCTGGTGCACAGCAGCAGGGCCACCTCTCTCCCTCCCCAGGTCCCCTGGAACCAGCTTGCAGCGCACTGTTGTAGCAGCTGATGGGGCTGATTTGGAGTAATTGGCCTGTCTGGTCTGGGAGAGGGCGCACACCTGACAGCAGGAAAGTTTGAGGAGGGAAGAGCCAGTTCTGTGGGTCACAAAAACACTTGCAAGAGAGAAGACTGGCCTGTTTCCAGAGGTGAAGAGGAAAAGTGATTTTGAAAGGACAGGTTGGAGTCAAAAGGAGAAGCATATGTGGTCCAGTGCTTTCTTCACTGGATTGTGTAGGTTCAGGGTACATCTGCATAACCCCAGGACAGACCCCAGTTCACATCACATCTATATAATTTTAATCCCAGATGCATCTCCAGAGCAAGCCAACTGGTTGCCTCCAAGGTGAAATCCACAGCCAAGGGCTGGCATTCTCCTTGCTCGACTCATCCACTTCCCTCAGCAGAAGACCTGCCCCTGGGCGATATCACCCCATGGTGACAAACCTAGCAGAGGGCAGTACCGGTGCATCAGGATCCTCTTTTCTTCCCCTGCATCACCTCTTGGAGGACAGGACTCCCGTAACAGGCAGCTGCAAGCAGCCTCACAGTCACAGGCTCTGGTTCTCATGGGGGACTTCAACCACCCTGACATCAGCTGGGAAGACCATACAGCTAGGCAGGCGCAATCCAGGAGGTTCCTACAGAGCATCGA
>Ga0065711_1003661_pt1 | contig 29109 bp, 21 predicted proteins | sample Hoacrofraction12_FD_59098 | JGI IMG/M metagenome (GOLD analysis project Ga0065711, IMG submission 59098) | Hoatzin crop microbial communities from Cojedes, Venezuela - Epithelial fraction 12 v2 (version 2) | ecosystem: Host-associated > Birds > Digestive system > Esophagus > Crop | place... | reverse complement strand
TCAGTTTGTGCCCGTTGCCCCTTGTCCTGTCGCTGGGCACCACTGGAAAGAGTCTGGCCCCGTCCTCCTGACACCCACCCTGCAGATATTTAGAAGCATTTCTAAGGTCCCCTCTCAGTCTTCTCTTCTCCAGGCTGAACAAGCCCAGCTCCCTCAGCCTCTCCTCGTAGGAGAGATGCTCCAGTCCCCTCATCCTCCTCGTAGCCCTCCACTGCACTCTCTCCAGTAGCTCCTCATCTTTCTTGAACTGGGGAGCCCAGAACTGGACGCAGTACTCCAGATGGGGCCTTACCAGGGCAGAGTAGAGGGGAAGGAGAACCTCCCTCGACCTGCTGGCCACACTCCTCTTGATGCACCCCAGGATCCCATTAGCTTTCTTGGCAGCCAGGTCACACTGCTGGCTCGTGGTCAACCTGTATTAACATCTGTGTTCAACTATTGCTTGGTCAGGAAACTGGACACCAGTACATTCTTACACCTGTGAAATACAACCTATTCTAGTGAACTAGTATTTCCTTACGCAGGAGACTTTGAGAGAACTCATCTTCATTTTCTGTACTGGGCCACCCATTTTCTGTACTGGGGCACCCACGCACAGCACCTGTGGTTCGAAAGACCCAGCCCTTCCACCAGCAAGGAGAAACGATTGCACTTTTGTCAAAGTATCTCATCTTTGGGTTCTCCTGTTAGAGCGTCAGCTTTTAGCCCGGTCTGCTGCCCGGCTACTCGAATGATGGTAGCTACCACACAACCACAGATTTTCCTGCAGCTGACCTCTAATCTAAGGGTGTCTGAACGTGCCAAAGAACAGCAGCAATCTTCTTTTCTGCTCTCCTATCAACCAAATCTCACGGTAACTCCCGAGCAGCTCCTTTCAGTAAGGACTGCGCCTCCAGCCCCCTAAGAATCAGCCTCTCTCAGAATTACACCCCCGTAAGAGCTAAGGCCCTTCCAGTAAAAAAAGATCATAAAGCTCAAACCACACCTTTGGAGACCACACTTTGGTGTTTGCAAACCGGTGAGAAATGTGAGCGAGGCGGGCCCTGAATGCCAGGGCCAGTTCAAAGTAAATTAACCAGATAAAAGCGAGGAGAACCTTTTAGGATCTATTCACAACAGTGAGGAGAGGAAACAAGCAGGCCCCATCTGTGCAGCCTTAGGGCACCTCACACTGAGCTCCCTGGCTCTAATAAAGTAGTCAGGTTAAAATCGAAGTGGCTGTAACATGTGGACACTGCTAGGGTTACAACGGCCAGCCAGGGCGTTCCCCGATGCCGGTGATAATCAGTATGATAATCACTGTATTTACAGGCTTTCCATTTTCCATCTGACACTGGAAATCATGAAGGAGGAGGGATTAAGGAAATAAACAACCTACACAGCAGCTTTACCGCTCCCCGGAGAATGCAGCATTTTCATTCATGCGTGACATGCGACAAAAGCAAAGCAGAACAGCGGCAGAACAGAATTTTCATAGGAGGCTTCATTTCGCATCAGGACTTCTTTCTGTTTTGATAAACTTTCAACATTATCCATTCATTACTCCGACTCGGCATTTTCAGAGATATTTTTCATTATTGTCTACAACAGAAGATCTCATTTCATAAAACCCTCTCTCCCACCTTTTTACTCTTTCAGACTAAATACATTAAAAAAACCACTCCTTTTTCTATATAATCTTTTTACTAACTGCGACAGCAAATTTACTGCCGTAGCACCTAAACGAGAAACAGGATTTGTTACTGGTTATGAAACATTATTTGGCTCATGCAGGTCGGGGAAAAAAAAATATCCTAAGTACAGTCAGGCTGCAAAAAGCCCATGTAGAGGTTACTTAATGGGAGTAACACAATGTCACCAAAGTTAACACACACCCTCTCTTTGCACAATAGTGAGCAGTTTACACAGGAAAGCGAGATAAATTCAAGAGATAACAATAAAAAAAGACAACTTCCGTTAGTGCTGGCCTTGCTGGTATGTTAGAACTTGCTTGCTAGTTGAAAACTATTTCCATTCTTGCCTGTATTTTATTGCCATTGGAGCCCCAGCGTTTAGTAAATGGAGCTGTCTATAATCTACACTGGGGCTAATTGTACCAGGACTTGTTAAAAGCCTGAGCCCTTTTATCACCTGCAATACAAACTATTTGTTTAGAAGTAAGCAGAAACATGGCCTTCAAACACATAATTCATTAGCATCTACATTCCTAGAAGGAGATGTTAGCCCCCTGCGTTAAAAGAATTTTACGATTATAGAGTTAAGACGGCTCAGCTTCAATAATCGCACAGTCGGTTTGCCGTAACGCACAGAAGGCACGCTATATATTAAATATTCTTGACACAGCCAAATTTTTTTTTTTGTCAGTACCAAGGCTTTATGACGACTTTGGTCAAACTACAGCCAGAATGGTAGCAACATGCATGTTGGGTTAAAATGAATTCATGTAGGCCAACATCAAACTCACGCAGTTGCACTGAGCAGCATTTAAAACCACGTATTGCTGAAATTAGCTGACAAAGACGGTTTCGAAAGCACCACCAACAGTATTATCTACAATATGCATTTTAACCTTTATACAGAGAAAAGGAGCGCTGTAAACTAAATTTGCATTTCATTGCGGAAATCAACATTATCTCATAAAGAAATGATAAAACAGCAGGGCAGCAATGATACCCTTGCACACTGAATGCCTTTCCCATAATTACACAAGAAAGCAAACGCAGGGGACACTGAAGCTAATCCCTCCCCTGCCATCCTTCTTGGTAGAGGAAACATCTCACAGAACAACCTCAACTCACATCTTACAGTACTGCCCTGTGCGGCTCGCTGGGATCCCCTGGATTTGATGTACTCTTTTTAACTGGGAGGCTACTGGCAGGTTTTGAGGGAGTTCCTGTGGCAGTAACTGTAAACTTCCTGACTTGCCCAGCCTCAGCCCAGAAGCAGCCCTACCCACATTTTCAGGAATACCATCCTCTTCCTCCGCAGAACAAACCTGTGACTCTGTGGGTTCAGCCCGGCCCAGGAATCCACACAACCTCCATCCCGCACACACACACAGAGCACGTGTAACTGCAGAGGAAGAGCCTTGATGTAAACCAGAGTGCATAACCACAAAAAGAAATCCACAACGCAAACTTGAATGGACTTAACTCCATGAGAAACGCTAAATGACTACGAGGACCATCCACTTCATGCCTGCATTTGATGGAGCCATTCCTACTGCTACCAACCATGTACACTTTACAAGACTTTTTTAACTGCTAAAATGTTCTAAAAATCAATCTTAAACATTTCCGTCCTTTCATACACTTCAGAAGTATGAATTGTTAGTTTTTTTTCCATTTACACTGTTTCCCTAAACACACTGAAGGCTACAATTATCTCACTCAGATAATTCCCTTTTTCTTCAGTGTAGTACCATCCATCCCACTCACCAGTTCATTTCCAAGCCTGGTGTAACTTTGTGTTCTTTGTATCCTCTCTTGCTTTTCTATAGATTGCCGTGTTTCCTAGCAGCAAAGTTAGTTTCACAAATCTTCTCTAACATTAAAACCCAATAATATGAATGAAATGGCTGACAACAAAGCAAAACAAGCAAATGGGGATATCGGGAAGATATAGTGATGCACACCGATATCTACAACTTCATTCCGTAGAAGACTAACTCATATAATCAAAGTTATATTATACTGACAATCTCCTTTCTCAGAGATAGATGTTGAAGGTTTGTATTTCTGAAATAGACGTGTTTCTTCATGATTTCCTAAAGGACAGTATATTTGTACAGCTTTCTATAATGAAACAAAAAAACAACAAGCAACCAACCAAACAAAAATTCATGTACTATTATCTGTCGCACTACACTATAGAGACGTGAAAGTCTTCTGCTTTGTTATAATATAATTACTAACACTTGTAGCTCAGCTTTCCTTAGGTAGGCCCATTGGTCCCTCCTATCTCCCTGTCCCTCCTGTCATCTTTCCCTGTCCCTAACAAAGAGCTTTCTTATACAATTCTGTGCTTTCAGATCTATACCCTTAGTTTTATAGACTCCATAGGTACTGAGAATCTCCGATTTCAGCAGTATCTGTTGTGCCCAGTAATTCTGAATACAGGCCAATGAAAGATGTCTTCTTTTGTTGAAATCTCCCTCCTTTTTTTGTCAGAAGAGAAGTCATGAAGACTACTACTGTCAAGATCACCGTGTGCCCTCCTTGGGGTATTTCCATCGCAAACCACTCATCACAGTGCAGCAGCTACGCCAGCTTGTAAGGAGGGGGTAGTGAGCTGCGCCATGCCAGCCTTTCCACTCTTCCAGCTCCAGGCCAGTTGATGCTAACTATGACCCTGGAAATGCGGCTTCAGGCGCAGACATGACAACGGCTTTTCAGTTGCTGCTGTTGAATTATAACCAAGATGTCATACATACACCTACTAACTTTACGACACAGTTAGTGGGGTGTTCTTATATGAAATCCAGGTACTTAATGCAGCCCATAAATGTGCAGTAATCTGTTCTGTCTTTATAACACTCTTTCTTGTGTATGCTACACAAAGCCAAACTAAATTATACCTGATTTCATTGCCCGTCCCAATCTTAAGTGAGAAAATAACACATGCATACAGCTAATTGCAGATCCACAGTTCTTAACATGACGTTAACAGCATGCAAGAACTAGACTACTTTCATGCTATGCAAATAGGGTGATGCCAAAGCTGTGGTAATGATAATCACGCCCTACCTAAGGAATCAGAGGCAGACACTGCCAAAGACGATCCGATGGTCAGTTGAAAACATGATTTTGCCAAATGGCCACTCTCGCTCTGTTATTTAAAATGGATGGACGGAAAGTCTACAGGACATAGCTCCAGCTGGATCACCAACCTTCAGCGCCAACAGCACATTTATTGAGGTTAGTGGTAAGATACATCTGTTCCTCTTCAATTCACCACTAAATATTCACAGTTACTTAAAACACTGTAGCTTGTCCTATCCAGCCTTTTATATCATTGCAGTCTGATTTAGACAGGCATTGCTTTAAGGTCGACTATTACTGTATTTCAGTGTGTAAAGGCAATACAAGCTCACATGCCTTCATTAAAAAATGGTCATTTATAATGGCATCTAAGGCTCAGGAGGCAAATATGATTTTATCCTTTTTCTTTTTTATTTTCTTTTCCCTAAAGACAGTTGCTTTAATATGGGTCAGACGAGAATTTGAGAAACAGAAGCCAGAAGAACCACCCAGCGTATTTTCTGAAACACATGCCTATCTGGTGAAATTCTGCTACTGTCGGTCAAGTTTGAGCTATACCCGGGGATGTGTTACATGGATGCAATGCTCACTGTTCTTTCGTTTTGACAAGCGCAGCAGACTAATCCTTGATTTGGTCAGCAGTGTACACTGGTTCACGTTTCGGAGATGAACAGAAGCTGGTCACAGAACGGACAGACCCTGCACACCCTGCGAATCAACACTGAGAATCAGCAGCATCTGAGCAATACCTGCCCCTCCACGGTTATTACTGAAGAAAGCACAGCTGGCATCAATTGGACGGACAGATTATCATAAAGGAACACCGAGGTGGTTTTTTCCCCTCTTTACTTCTCCCACGAGCATTGCCAGACCCCAAAATTGTTTTTGTTCATAAAGGATAGCAATAGTTCCTATAATATCCTAACATATTATTTTGGCTTGCTCCCGTAGCACTAAAGATACTGGTAAATATGTCTGCACTGCCTTCACCCAGTAGGTGAAAATATAAAATAATGATAATCAGTTCAAGCGCATCAGCGGAACAAATATAGATACCATATGGGGTTAAAGTTGTAATGTTCAGAGGGGGTTCTGGCAGACTACCAGAGGGTTTTGTCTGAAAAAGGCTAGCATGAAAAGATTTGAGAAAGAAACGTATTTCCTGTCCTTCTTGAGTTCACCCTGGAGCATCTGCGTCACGTACAATTCATTAATATTCAAGTTATTTATTCTCCCATTCAGGTTATTACCAGAACTATAGTTCCTGCTAGAATCTTCTATGGAAAAAATCACCCTGACTCTGAGCTTGATGCCGTTACAGGGTCTGCAACAGCCGCAGCAGTGATATGCCTCTGAGCCATTTTGAAATTTTATGACGGAGAAAGCGCTATTCTTTATATCTCTACCTTACATCCTTACCCACAGAACTGAACTACCTATGACTCTGTACGTGTGCCTCTCCTCACCTATTATACACATCAAATTAGTGAATGATACTTCCTCACACCGCCTCGCCATACAAATGTGTCTGCCTCTATCTTAAAAACAGATGCGTCATCATCAGGAGAGAGGGGGAAAGCCAAAAAAGACCCCCTCCTCAATCATCACTGAACCAGGAGAACACAATAAAAATGAAAAAAAGATCTTGAAATTAATTTAATAGCTAGAAGAGTTTTATACACATATAAAAAAAATAGAAGATGTGCGGGGTCTTTTGAAGTCTTTAACACTGCTCGTTGGATGCTCTTCGTGCCAACTTTCTGGCTGAAGGACGACAAACAGAAATAAAAGATTGCATCATTTTCAACACGGCCGCCTATGATTGCAACCACTCAGACTAGCCTGAAATCACTGACAAGATATTCCTCATCTAGCAATTTCAGATGAAGAGAATCATCAGACATTGTGCTCCTAGTGCTGGGATCCAGCAGGACTTGTCTCTAGTCCCAGCTACAAGGTTAACACATTTTTAGCACTGAATTTGAGTTGTTTTATATACTGTGTTTGGTATGATGTCATCCGCAGCCAGTTAGAATTATCGCTAAGGTTATGGTACTGGGAACCCTGCGAAGAGCAATCATCACGTAACCCTCCTTCGTGTGCTAGGCTTGCACCGCTTGTTAGCTCCAGCAAGAAAATAAAATTGCTCACTGCAGCCTCCAGCAATAACACTAACTTTTCAACTGATCTTAATGTTACACATTTTACCCTTTCCATAAAGTTTGAACCCAGCTGACTTAAAGATTCTTGCTGGAGTTTGTTGTGCTATTTAATGCTAATTCAACGATGCATTTATCTGCGTTCAAGACACGAATATTCAAGATACATCTTTTTTCTTTTTTTTTTTGTATTTTCAGTTTTAGCTACTGCAGCTACTTCACGGAAGGAAAAACCTAGTTCTCAGTCCGTATTAGTGGCTCTCACAATATGGTCATTGCATGTGGTCACTGTGGTCCTGACTGAAGAACATGAGCTGATGTGACTAAGGCACTATTTGTCATCTTGAACAAGTTGCCAATTTCTTGCATCAATTTTTTAAAAATCTATAAAAGCTACAACTTACCTGCTTCTGACAGTTAAGTGTTTGAGGATGAGGGTTTTTTTGGTATGTTTGTTCCTTTTCAAAGAGACGCCAACCTGAACCTGAGATGGGCTAAGACAGAGCAGGGACTGCAAGAAAAGTCATGAAATTAGAGGGATCACGAACTCCAGCATATTTGAAAGAAGTATTACAAAAATCACAGAGTGGTTGAGGTTGGAAGGGCCCTCTGAACATCACCTAGTCCAACCCTACTCCTCAAGCAGGGTCAGCTAGAGCAGGCTGGCCCTGGTGGGTTTTGAACATCTCCAAGGATGTAGACTCCACAGCCACGCAGGGAAATCTGTTCCAGCATTTGACCACCCTCACAGTAAAGGTTCTTCACACCACTGAGAAGATCCTGGCTCCGTCTTATTATTATCTCTCATTAGGTATTTATACGCATTGATAAGATCTCCCCGAGCCTCTTCTTGAGGGTCTCGGTCTCCTCTCCTCACATGACAGTGCTCCAAAGCCTCCGTCATCTCTGTGGCCCTTCGCTGGTACAGCAAGGCGATGCCTTTCTCGTGCTGGGGAGCCCAGAGCTGGACCCAGAACTCCAGATGCGTCTCACTAGCTCTAAGCAGAGGGGAAGGACCACTGCTGTCCACCTGCGGGCAATGTTATTCCTAATGCAGCCCAAGATGCTGTTGGCCTTCTTTGCTGCAAGGGCACATCGCTGGCTCAAAGCCATTTTTTTTTCCACTGGGATCCTGAGGTCCTTTTTTGCAAAGCTGCTTTCCACCCAGCTGTCTCCCAGCCTCTTCTGCGACCAGCGTTCCTCCCAGGTGAGGGAACTTTCCTTTTCCATTTGTTGAACTTCATGAGATTCCCATCGGCCCACTTCTTCAGCCTGTCAAGGCCTTTGAAATTTGATATTATACTTGGTGTTAAGATAATAGCTACTGACTGCAAGCACAGGATAAAATTCATGCTGGCGCTAGGCAGACAGGGAAAGACTTTATCAAAGACTTCTTGACATGTGCAGGAAAGCCAGCTGACTGTTAGGATGGAAAAGAAACAGCTACAGAAACCCAGCGACCACCCGCAGCCACGCAGCAGGTGAGGACAGTCACAAACTGCCAGCGAATCCCAGCAAGCTGCTCTGACAACTAAGTAGCTTCTCTCCGAGACCTGGAACAACCCTCCAGCCAGCTTCTGCCAGCATCAGTACTGCACACCAAAGACGAAGCTAACATTGAAGTCCGTTCATATTCTGACCGCTGAACTTCACCTCACAATTTCACATGGGTTATAATACGCTTGGAGGCAGACTAGATAACCATCTAGATCTATAACCAATTGCTTCATGCATTCAAATCACTCTCATTTCATTATAATTGCTTTTTCCTGTAAAATTTGGCTTAGGTAAAAGGATCGTGATGTTCCTCTCGGTTGGTTTTGTTAGCATGATTTAAAACACGAAAGTGGAATTTCTTCAAGAAGTGGGGTTCAGAATTCCTGTGACAGAAAGCAAACTACAAGCCTTCTCAGCACTCCTTTCTACTTTTAAGACACCACACTCAAAAAAAAAAAAAAGAATATAAAATTACACATGAATATGTATGAATTCCTATAGAAAAAAAATCAAAATTAAATGATTTAAATACGGGAAATTACATTCCTCCATCAAAGATCAGCAACCTTTCACCTAATAGATGACAACATAATTCTGACAACAACTTGTTTGTTCAAAGTGCACAGCTTAGCAGTGCATTATTACATGGACAAGTTCTGCAAATCCCTTTCGTTCGATCTGATCATTTGCTCCAAGCTGCACTGGAGATGTAGCAGTAACACTGGTAAGGAGATGAATCCGTCGCGGTTTTGCCTGTCAGGCATTTGCCTTCGCTGTTCAATAAACTTCTGGTACACACATATACACACAGACCCACGACTTTCCCAAATGCACACACAGCTCGTGACAAAGCAAAGGTGATCTCCCGCTCCGAAACCTTTTGTATTTCAGCGTTCTACATCCTCCAGATCACTGCTGGCTGAATCACTGGTTCTCACCCGCAGTTTTACTCACCAGGCCTCTAATTCGGGGAACCCCCCCCGCCACGCCTGCAGTCAACTGACAGTCACGAGAATACCACGACTTCTCAGCGCTTTCAAGGTTTTTGAGCACTTGAAGGTTATGCAGACCTAGAGCTCATGTCTGGGATACACTGGTCACATCACCATTCACACTCAACCCATGTATCTTTTTGTTACTATGAAGTAATTTTCCCCTGTTAATATAGTTGCAATGAATTATTATCTATTCTCTCCTAAAAATATAATTTGATACATTCACTAACTATAAAATCTTCAAGTGCAAATACGTTTTTCTTGCAGCGTAATGACTGAGGTGGTTGTTCAATGTGCTACGTGCTATTGCTCTTCAGGTCATAAATTCACACAGGTAACTTCTAAAGCCAAGTTGAAAGGTAAAATTTGGACTCAGTCCACACAGAAGAGAAATCAAAACTCTGGTCTACAGCTGACTAACAGAATTTTGCGTTTCACCTGGGCTCTTTTTACACGAGCAGCCCTCTAAACCTCTGCTAAGCAAGGACACTCTGTTAGTGGCACCAGCTGTATATTCGGAAGGATCATAAAAAAGTGTCACAGGTTTCAAGTAATAACATTTTATAAATTTTGTAGGTAAGAATACAAAAAACTTGCATCTCTGATTCGACCATATGCACATTCTTCTCCACATATTCCCAGACTCCAAGAACGTTTTTTAATCCTCAGCTACACTTCCAAACAGTTACTGCTTTAACCTCTACTTCTGTGTCTTTAAAATGCTATATTTATTTTAGGATTTGTCTCACAACTATTTTTTAATTACTGAGATAACAGCTTGACATTATGTTTTAATATACATTTATATATTTGTTAACCGTTACTATAAGCTTAGTATATGTTAGCATATTGCAAATGAACCTGAAATTGCACCTGATATATTTCTCCTTCTATTACATGATAAATGTAAGACTGCAAGTTATTTTGAAGCTGAAATTAGTGGTAGTAGTAATAGTAGTAGTAATTCAGTCTTGGACAGGTTATTTTTAGCTAAGTACTTGCTCAAGCCCTTCACTACAGATTTCTCATACCTCCTGAGTGCTTAGAAGTGTAAATAATGTTATTTTTTTTCTCTCCCTGTAGCATTATATTTGTGTTTAAATATAACAGAAGTTATTTCAATCTATTTCATTTGCCTCACACTTTCCAACACCCAGAATTCCTGTGATTTGTTCCAAGACACTGTGTCTCTTCCATTTTATGCAACGTTTGAGAAGAGCTGCCGGGTCAAAGCAGTGCTGTTCTTTCGTTCAGACTGCATTCTGATTTAGGTTCTTGAAAACTTACTTCTTTCTCTTCTATCAGTAATAAATTTTTTGGCCAAACACCAGACAAAAAATGAATGGGAACATTCTAAAACAGTAGTGCTATGCTTTCACAGCAGAAGTGGCGGCAATAACAGCACACCAGATGCTGTGTTGGAAGCTTTTTTCAAAGCCAGCTATTTAGGGATTTAGGGAAATCAAGAAAAAAAATAGGCTAGGACCTCTGCAAAGCGGCACAAATTTGTAGGATCTCCTTGGTTGGAGGTTTGTTTTTCTTAAAAGAGCTAGGAGGAATGTAGTGGTCACATAATATAGTAAAACCTAATTCTGTTATAAACAAGAAGCCAGAAGAGATATTCAGCACTGCAGACATGTACACATCTTCCCAATTCCTTGTCTCATGTCAGATTTTTATACCATACCCTCTCCCCTTTCAGTCAAGTTAATCAACTCCTCTGAGTTCTGCTTCAACAAGTCACATCTGACATCTACCATGCCAGGTTTTGAAAGTCGCCGTGCTCTAAAAGGCATCTTGGTCCTCAGTTTAGACCACGAAAACAAACCGTTCAGCTGGAGCCTGGCTGGCTCACACGGCGAGCAGCGACCAGTTTGCAGAGGATACTCTGCTGAAAGTGTCACTTGTTAAAAATAATATTGAAGCAGCTCTTTACAAACATGGCACTTGTCCAAAGCACATATGGAACATTAAATACAACCATAAAATTTTATGCACCAGATTTGACCAAGGTCTTGAGCTCTAATTTATATTTTCTCCGTTTTGCTGGAAGACTAGCTGCATTTGATAAAGCTACTTCATAAGGACTCTGTTCTCCTAACATTTACACATCACACATCTGGACTTGGAAAGGGATTCTGAGTAAAAGAGCCAACTAATGCAGATCTTGTTTACATTATGTGCAATTACTCTTGTGTCGTGAATCTCCCTGGGATATCAGAATGTGCCGAAGACACTCAACGAATATGTGCTTCAAATAAAAGTGCAAAATCCGGGCTGTTTTTCTGTCCCTACCAATGAGTTTGACACACAGGATCATGTAAGAAAATGAATGGTATTTGTATTTTCAAATAAAACTGCACTTCATTTTTATTAATGATTTGTATGTAATTAGAGCTGCCCTCGGTGTCTGAAGATCTCTGTTTGTTTTTCTCTCGCAGCTTGCTCACTGCAGCCAAGGGAACGAAGTGATGGCAGTTGCAACACTCCATTCAGTTACATAAACACATCTTCCTTGCCAGATTCCCCTGCAGTGTTCCCATTTCATGAAATAAGTCTCTAGCCTTTAGTAACGTACTGTACCAGCAAGATCCTTTTCGTGTGACAAAAAATGAGCTCCTCTGCTCCTGGCAGCAGAGCAGGATGTGTGTGAGCATCACCCCCGTGGAATCCACCCCAGACCGAGTGGCTGCACCAGCCAGAGGACAGAGAAAACAGACAATACTTGAGGAGCTACGGAACGAGAACTGGGCGTCAGATTTTAGTAGCAGAAAGACAGCCCTCATCCAGAAATTCCTAAGTCTGTTGCAGTGCCAACAAATGCAAGTGTACGTTCTGCCTTCAACCCTATACAAGATGCACGTGCTTCTGTATGGAGTGTATTTGCCAGGAATGATAAAACCCACTCTGGCCAGACTATTCCTGTAGGTGTAAAGGGAGTGACACTACTTAACATCACAGCTGGAACAAACACACTCTTGACTACGAAAGCATCACATGGTAAAAGTCTAGAGACATAGACCGAGTGACCTACTCTATCGCACAGCCGGCAAGCCTGGAGAGAGGGGGCTTTCCAGGCAAGGCTTCCCACTCTGGTGACTCGCTGGAGCTTCCCCTCACCACAGGCAGGTCACTGCTGAAGGCTGGCTGATAAATTATATAGGGACTAGAACCTGTACGGTTGCGCAAGGCTCAGAGGCAACGTCAGTCTTTGGGTCTGTTTGCATCAGGGAGTGGAGCCTCACAGAGACCTCAGAACTACCCGAGCTGGTAACTCATGCAGAGCCACGCAGATTAAGGTGCTCCCGAAGCTCAGCGCTCGCACCGGCAAATTGAACTGTCTGGTTTTGCAGGTTACGCGTCCAGGGTCAGTTCAAACGTCTTTGGTTGAAGAGCGCACCCATGCTCTGAAACGATTATTTGCAAGTTCCACTCACTGCCTAGATAAACATAAAAACCTGAGGTTTTTCTTCTGAGAAAAAAATACAGAATGGAGCGAATCCAAATCACACCTGAAGTAGTTAGAATTACTTATTAATGATTACTGATTATAACACAATGAAAGAGGTTTTTTTTGCTCCTTTTACACAATTTGCAGTCAGCAAGGGAGCTGTGGAAAAAAGTTTCCTTCTTCCTCATTTAAGACTTCATTTTCCTTTGGAGGCCTCTGATCAGATCTAGAGAGTCTGAACGGTGGCATTGCTACACAAAGCTGGAACCTGAACCACCCGATCTCCACCTGGAACCTGAACCACCCCGTCTCCACCTCCAGTTCAAGGACTTGGGGAGGCTGGATCAAACTTCCCAGCCAAAGTTATTGCCTAACTCTTCCCTACAACTCCTACAGACAAACTTCACACCTAACAGCACCACGTCCACTTCCCTACCCAGCAAAGGGAGATGCCTTCTTCGTGGGAAGAATTCTGATGCTGCACAGCGTGAGGAAGAGGAGATCAACCATTACCTGAATGTGGAGCAATTTCACTTCTGCATCTTTATGGGATTGCTAATGGCTGGCTCCACGTGTTGAGATGTTTCCTCAATAATTCACGTGCCCTTAGTTAAACATATTTTCACAATAACTTAAACAGTAACAAACCACTTCTGTTCCAGCATAAGACTGTCCGCAGATGGTTACAGTACAAATCTGAGTTAAAGCTGTTGCGCTTAAAATAATGTGCTGTCTCCGTTCAGGTTAGTTTTCCTCTGCAGACAGGCCTTTATTAAAGGACAATGACTGAAATGGTGGCTTGAGTCCGCAGTCCGGCAAGCTGCTTTTCTTCAGATGTCTGTGTTCACATTTGTTATCTCACACTGTCTACACATGAGAAAACATGACTCAGCTGTAAGGAGGAGAAGGCTAGATCTGCGGTAAAAGAGTTTTCACCTTTTGCTTGCCCACTGTCACAAGTCCCTTCGGGGTAGCCCACCACTGCCCCCGTGGTTAATGCAGATTTGGGAACGCTGGCACTGGGCTTCTCAATTCTACTGGCCTTAGTGAGCTGCACCCCAAGGTACACAAGGTCACTGCCTAAATTCTTCATAAATTTGCCTTTTCTAAAGTAGAAGCAGCCGCAGGGAAAAAGCTCACCACTTTCTGTGATGCTGTTTTATAGAACATTAACAAGCTGTAAATAGCCAAAAAGATGGCTTTGTTTACAAGTTCACACTTAAAATCAGAGAAAATGTCTTCCTGAATACCATACATTATTTTCTTGGCATATTGCACGTAAGTAGCAATATTCAGCAGAAGACTAAAGGTTAAGTATATACTAGTGGAGCCTCTGCTGACAGAGCCAGCGAAGCTTTTCTTTCAGCTTAGTGGCAAAGGATTTACAATACGAGGGATGCTAGCGACCCGAGATCCACTTGCACCCACTGCTTTTCACCATAAAATGTTCTGCAAATCAATGTGCTCCTGTTTGTTTAGAGAAGTGTGTGACACTCTCAACTTCTACTTTCAGTACTCGTGCAGAAAATAATCACAGTTCAGGTGGCATACGCGTATTTTGTATTTCAGAACAAGCAAAGAAATCTGGTGACATGGTCATTGCTATGGTAACTATACTTGTGTAGTGAACACCGAAGTAAATAAGTACATAAAACATGTATAAGTTGTCACTGCCTAAGTTACTGCTGCCCTGGAGCTGCAATAATTTGCTTCCTTTAAAATCGTTAAATCTAGCCATAAATACTCGGTGTCTCGCAATGTCCTATTATTTCAGCAAGATGACAAGTCTCCTTTTACATAATACAGTGCAAACACACCAGCAGATTGATTTATCAAGAAAGGAACTTTTTGGAGAAGTAATTTATCGGCCTGGAAGTAGGAAAGTGTGAACAGGCTTCTGGCCTGCAGGAAGAAGGTTGCCACCACCGAAACTTGGTGGGACGAATCCCAGGACTGGAGTGTGGCTATCGATGGCTACAGGCTGTTCAGAAGGGACAGGCGAGGAAGGAGGGGCGGAGGTGTTATCCTCTACGTCAAGAAATGGATAGAGTGTGAAGAGCTGTCTCTGAAGAACAGCCAGGAGCAGGTCGAAAGCTTATGGGTAAGAATCAGAGACGGAGGTAACAAAGGGAACCTCGTGGTTGGTGCCTACTACAGGCTGCCTGATCGAGGGGAGCCTACTGACGAAGCCTTCTTCCTCCAGCTCCAGAAGGCTTCGCGCTCGCAGGTTCTTGTCCTCCTGGGGTACCTCAGCCATCCCAAAACCGCTGGGAGAAGCAGCTCGGCAAGCTGTAGGCAATCCAGGAGACTCCTGGAACGCGCAGAGGATAACTTCTTAAGCCAGGCAACAGCTCCTCTCCGCTCTGGTAAGTCCCGAACTTCCAACCCCCAAACTTCTTCTATGATAAGAAAACCACTCCCAGGCCCTGATGCACTGAGGCAAGGTTGAGCCATTGTGGAAAATTTGAAAGGCTAAGGAAATTTCTCCATTTCTGGGAAATAAAGAGCCATTTCCAGGTAGAGCTCTCCATCTGATTTTTTCAAGTCTTCCCCTTATTCTTTGTCTCCTCCTCTCCTCAAATAACTCACCAATGGCTGAGATGTGGAATGAGAAAAGAACTGGGTGGACCCTGCCTCCTTTAGCAAACAGCAGGAATGTGCAGAAAGAGATCTTGGTCTTCTCTCATGCTCTGCTCTTCATCATAAAGAATATGGGCTTAAGGAGGTCTCCCTTGTGTTCCAGCTGAGAAATATAACATAATTCTTAGGTCTTTCACTTGTTTTGAACAGTTAAGTGCAAGCTTAACACGTAGCTTAACACAAGCTTCTCACACATGGTGACGATGAATTGATACGCAGAGAAGGAAAGCACTGTTGCCTTCCAAATTAGACAGTGACTGTAATCCTGCTGAGCAGATAACCAACGGGACCAGTCTTCCCATGGCACAAAATGAAGGAAGGTACGATAGGTCAAGAGGATCCCTTGGGATCACTTCCTTGGGTTAGATCACATGTATGGCTTGGAAGTCTTATGTTTCTGCAAGAAAGGGGATAGTGTTTTGTGACAGCTGCATTATATCATCCTGTCAAATGGATTAGGATGGCCATGGAGACTGGAGAGGGAGGTACAGCTGAATAAGCCCTTCATGGAACATATAGCAGTGTACATGCAGTTACCAGACGAACATTGACAGATATCTTTTTAAACCAGAGATTCCAGTTGCTGCAAGAAAAAAAAAAAGACGGTAAACGTATTTTATGTATCGGGAGAAAACATCCACCTTAATGTATCATTGACATTCTGGTCATGTCTCTAACGCCTATATTCAGTTCTGTTTTTCACTTAAAGCCAAGATTTGACCTCTGTTTACTATGAGAAATATTGTATCAAGAACTTGTCTGCTTTGGATGTCCTGACAGCCTGCAAGAATTTTATTTATGAATCCATTGGCAACCAGGTCCTTTGCTACAGATACCAACATTGGTTGTATCCCGAAGGATTTAACAAACATGTCGTAAGTAATGCTCATTTCAAATTTGACATTCAGGCTATATTTAAAGATGGAAATTTAAACAACCTATTGACGATTGTTTTATCTAAGTATATCTAGAGGGACTACAGCAGCGCAGGTAGCTCTAATATTGGATTCCTAAAATGCTAGTTACCTGTCAGTCTTTGTCTAATGATTTTATAGATTGTAACAATGTCGCAGTGAGGCAGAAGCTCAAGGACTGTGTTTTGGTTTCTTGGTTTCTTACTTTTAGAATGAGTGTCTTAAATTATATCCCTGTTTAAAAACCATCTGGCCACACCTCCTTGGGCCTTTTCTTTAAAACTTCACCCCTGTATCTCCTGCCTTAGCCCCACTGCGCAGAGGGAACCGGAGACAGAAGCTACAGGTCTGAAAAGGGGGAGAACAGGGAGTAAGAGCTCCCTCTTCCTCTGGCAGTACATTCCTAGATCAACTCAGGCTGTAATGTGCACCTTCACATTAATACACCTCTGCAAATCACCACCTTAAGCGTCTGGTTCAGCAGGAATGCTCTCATTTCACTACGCTGCTCTGCTGATAGAAAAAGGACACAAGTACAGGTCAACAGGCTGGTGCGCTGGGGCTGGTTTTTTACGCTCTGTTATATTTGTAAATCTGTTCTTGAGAGTCAACATCAATACAAAATGATTTAAGGCTGACGGTACTTGGAAGAGCCAGAACTTTTGCATGGTTCTAAGCCTTGGGTTTCTGCTTTGGAGTCCATGTAAGACACTTTAAAAAAAGCTGTAATAATAACAACACTGATAATAATAACAATAATGCAAGACTAAAATTTACATCAGGTCAATATAGAGTTAAAATCAGGTTATGAACTTACAACTTCAGTATTAAGAACTGCAAATATGTTGTAAGAATTTGAAATTGATAAGCACGAATATAAACTCGGGAAACTCCGCGTTAAGTTTATATTGAAAAAAAAAATCCAATCACACCAAGATGAAAGATAGACAAGCAAGTTACTCACACATTAACTCCTACCGGTCATGATGCTATGAAAAAAAACTTACATGAAAAAAGTAACAAGTCCTGAAAACACAATTCCCAGCTAATCCAGTACCACACACACTAAAATATTTACGTCGTAACAATGGTTATCAGATGGTTTTACTACAGGGTACCCTATCCTTACTATTCTCAATAGTAGCACCGAGATAATACCTCCCCGAGACACAGCTCCGGGGCTGACACAGGACCCAGCCAACAACGAGCAACCTACTTCTCACAGACCTTGCAGCACACAGTCCCTGCTGCCACGCCAACGACTGAGGTGACAACACAGGGAAGCCCAGCCGCCTTTCCCTCCGCTCTCCTGCGTAAGACTTAGGCATAATACAGTTCATAATGAGTGTGCATTCTTAACCCATAATCTTTCACTCTGTTCTGCTAGAATTCAACAGTTGTTTTAAAACATGGGGACTGCTATTAAAAGTTGCTGGAAGTATTCAGGCAGAAAGCTGAAAAGATTGACAGTGAATTTTTTTACTTCTATAGCAAAGACTAATTTGTATTTTACGCTGTTTCAGCAGTCTTTGACTGTTTTCTTCAAAATCACTGGCACAGTGGCACCATATGGAGCATGTTGAACTTAAGATACCAAGAATGCGTCCAAGATATATCTCACTCCAGTGTGTTAAAACATTCCACCCTGCAGCTGTCATTATAGGAATATAATTCATACCCTGAAGTTTAAAGAAAACAGTGTAGCTTACTATGCTTACAAAAATACAAGATTTTTTTGGTTCCAAGTAACGGTCAGTAAATGGAGAACAGTTAATCTTAAATACTTCTTTCTTAAATGTTTAAAATTTCAACTGATCATGAACTGCTTTAATTCTGCATGACATTTAAGACTGAAAACAAAAAAAAACACCATGTAAAAGAATTACTCAAGAAATCTATAGTCAAGGGACTTATATATCCAGACTTAGCATAGCAAATCATTACTTTTTCCTTTTCCCTTGATTTCATATCTTTTAAAAATTGATACATGAGATTACAGGGCAAAAACCTTAGCTACATTTTTGGTAACGGCACTGAGCAAGTGTATGATCATTGTTATGACATCTCACCTCTCTGGTCATTACTTCTCAAGTCTTCTGTTTGTTATCTCTGTTTAAAATGTAAATTTCTCAGGACACGACATGCCTCTTGCTCTGTTTTGTACAGTGTGCAGTAATCCAAACACCGTCTATAAAGTTAACTGCTGTAATAATAAGGGTAGGAGATAGGCAGGAAAAAAGAACACATGATGGTTTCTTAGCAAAGCTGTCTTGGGATGGACACATTACTCAGATGGTCAATTCGCAAGCTAGCAATGCAAGCTGCCCTAGAAAAAGAGCCACAAACCATTTTAACATGCCAACCCATTGTATATTCTGTATATGGCACGTTTCAGAGGAAAACTCTTTTAGAGAATTTAAAGTTTTTATTGATAGAATTTTTCATATGCCTTTGTCTGCAAAGTCAGGAAGTTGTATGAGGCTCAGGGGAAAATGTTTTAGAAACCTTCTAAGGTTACCCCATAATAGCTTATTGATAAATGGCAAACTCGTCTGTAAGGCTTAATATCCTGGAGACCTTCAAGGGCAAGCAGTAAGTCGTGTGAGTCTTGCTGGCAAGCTGGGGATCTCCCCTCTACAATATTGTCAATCTTCCCTTTACAGCCACCCAAGGACCAAAGCTATTGACACAGGCCTGAACATTGCATGCCTGACGTCTCTAGCCAGTACAATATCAGGGAGGCATTTCATATTTGCTGGGAGATTACTGGGAGCAGGAACACGGGAAGGGTTTGCAAGGGATGGTTTATTACAGAAAGATTGCTAGCTGGGCAGTTCGGAGCACAGAAGTCAGCTCTGCTGAGAGCAAATTAACTACGCTCAGTAGTAAATACTACTGAAGACCTTGTTACACTTTCCACATAGCTGACATAGGCAACGTAAGATGCACAGAACTGTTCATAAAATGTGGGATTAAAATAGTAACACACTGCACAGCTCTACCAAAATTGCACCGCAGGCTGTTGCTGGGTATGATGTGTTTGATTCCAGAGAAATGGAATGCAAGAAATATACAGGGGAAAAATAAGCAGTTAGGGAAATGTTATGAAAAGGTAAGCATCATAACTTGTTATGATCCGGATTTAAATCAGTCGGACAGATGAGAATAGACTAAAATAGCTACATTTCAAACAGTCTGCAGGATGAGCTGGATGTATTTCAAATCTACTCTTGGGAATTTTATCTACGTGAAGTATAATTTTTCTTATTCATTAACCTGAACAACAATTTATTGCAAGAGAACTTCTTGACAGATGAACGAAACAGTAGCCCTGAAAACAGTTGTTCAACTCTAATTAAAAAAAAATTCATTAGAAAACTTCCCACATCGTATAAATTGTAAAACGAGAGAGTTCTGTTTATCTGGCTCATCTTTTCTTGAAAGAAATATCTTTGTTCCAGGACCACAGGACTGGCCGTAATGGATCAGATCAGCAATCTATCTAGCCCAGGACCCTGTCTGTGGAAAACTGTTACGGAGAAAACTGAAGGAAACGGAAAGTTCGCAGAACAGCCTGGTTTCCTTTAAACTCTCATTAAAGAGTTGGCTTTTACCCTGAAGAATAAGCGTGAAAGGCTGTTAACTGTGGATAGCCAAATTATCCGGTTCTCCAACTCTCCCCATCCACCGAACACTCCAAATCATTACTGAACCACTGAATGGATAGATTTTGAAAAAGAAAAATGAGGGGGTTTGCTTTGTGTTTCATCACATGAGATACTATTCCAAAAATTGTTACCTTGAGTAAGAGCCTCAAGAAAGAATGTCTGCCTAACTTACTCCTGAATTAAGCGCATTCCTGGGGCGATAACATTCCTCGTTAACCCACTGCATATTCTTCTCTCACGCTAGATCTGTCCAAATGCCCTCCAAAGTAACCAAGTTCTGTTAATTTCTGTTGTAGTATTCTGTACAGTGCACTTCAAAGTCCCAAAAAACCAAAAGAGAAACTGTTATTTAAGAATACTAGAGGTGAAGGTTGGCTAAAAAAGAGATAATTGACATTTAACTTCCTACCATAACTCCAGTGGAAGAAGTGCAAAACGAACAGGTATGCTTTGAATGAAGTCCGCCACAAGCACGACCCCTCCCTAAAATACTTAATAACTTTACCATAAAAAAGATAACTTTGGGATGATTTATGTTGTTGCCTCTATGCCAGCTTAAAAATTATCCCAAGAACACAGCTGCAGGTGATGCTAACACATGGAACACTTTGATTTGGATTTTCGCTTGCTCTACCTGAAATCTATACAGGCACCACTCATCCTGGGACACAAAGCTCTCGTTTGACACATGAAAGAAACTCTGAAGAATCTGCAGGTAGAGTTCCTATGGACTCCTGAAACGTATGGTTCCTATGGTGTGCTCTACATAAGGGGCCCCCCTCCCACCAGTGCTACCCTCTACGTGTGTCCACCCACCTCTCGGATAACGCATGTTCAGAGACAGGCTACAACTGGTCAGCGCAAGGCTCTGTACTTCCTCAGTTTTTTTCACCAGTTTAGATTCTAGAAGAAATTAATCTGGTTCCAGATAATAAGTGTTCCTTTTTGAGCAGTTAGACTCAGTAGTATGACTCATTATCATAATTTGCATCTACCAAGATACAGCTCCATCCAAATCTGGCATTTACTTTTGATGTTCACATCAAATGCATAGTGCTTGGCAACTCTACGTGCAGAATTTAAATTGACTGAACCATTGATCTGAAACTGGTATGTGTCCAAGACCACTCACAGATGTATCTACTGGTCTAGCAGAAAGTCCAAGGAAAGGAGACACACTAATCATAGCTGCTCCAAAACGACATATATATTAAATTTTGTCTGTGTTAAGACCATCTGACTGCCCATCCACACAGGTCATACATGTTTCAAAAAATGCTAAGAAAACTTCAGATGAACCAATGGTGAAAGACAACCGCAATTCCATGAAATTTCAGATATTCTTCCAGCTGGAGGAAGGTGCTCCTTTCAGAGCAATCAGAACTGCCCCACAACACATGGCTACCACTTCATTTCTCATGAAAAATTCAGTTCTTTTAAACGGTCTGGCTAGACAAGATAAAAATGCCCTGGTCCCTCAGAGGAATTCCAGAGCAGAAAGACACTTTGTTAAGAGATCCTGAAGAGGACCTAATTCTGCAAGGTCTCTCCCCTGCCAGGAGCCAAAGATATTGCTCCTGGCTTGGCCTCTCGGAATGACAAGCCCAGCATCCTTCAGCAGGACAGCCCCAGAGGAACAGAAATAAGCGTGCTGTTGACTGGCACCGGTAGGCTGGCTTCCACTCAAAGGACAATAACATTGAAATGAAGAAGCAGACTTTCTCAATAAAAACAATGAGTTTCTCCTGAATCAAGATCCAGCAATCTTTAGCATCCGAAAAATTTAAAATAAAACTCCTAACTCTAGAAATTTTGGGGACATCCTCAAATAGCCTATTCAGCTAGCAGGGCTGAACCTTGGCAACAGCAGGAGAGCTCGCAAAGTAGCACCAAGGACAGACTGGTTGGGCATCCTAAGGATCTTCCATTGGAATGTGTGCCACTTTCCCGTTGCTTTCAAGGGAGTTGCTCAAAGGCTAAAATTTTTGCTTATTTATAAGTACCACCCGCGGCCTTACGGAGCGGAGAGAACCAGCTGGCTCTGTGCTCTGAGGCTCGGCTGAGAAGCAGACACCGACAGCCGCTTCCTTCGCAAGGGTGGTGAGGAAGTCCTTCTCCTTAGCTGCGGTCGGGAAGAGGAAAGCATCTGCTTGTGAAATTGCTGCCTCCCAATGAAATAATTAGGGGATGAAGAACACCACGGCTTGCTGAATTTCGAATTCAGAGTAGGGGTCTCCCTCTATACAGCCAGAAACACCACCAAGAAACAGACAGATCTATATAATTCAAAATTTCTACCATCCCAGCCGTTAGACTGCGGCAATTCTTTCCTCTAGAGGAAATGACTAGGGAGAGACGAGTTTGTTCACTTCGAACAAAAACTACAGCAAAGCAATTTCTCCTCATTGCTTCCCTGGGAGGTCAATCTTTAAACAAACAGTATTGTAAGAGAGAATATGACCACTAAATCTCGAAATATAGCTTAAGGAGACACTTTCATGTGGCTGCAAAATTATTGCCCAAAGGCTGTTGTAAATGGGGTGGCTTATGCTTACAAATAAGGCAAGGTTTTAGAGATCAATTAATACCTTTGGGAAAACCATGGATGCTTTCATGTATCTTTTAGGTATTTTAGGTACGCTGCAACTGTATTTTTTTCTACTCCTTTTCCAAGCTCCTTTCCTAACTTTTTGACAACTCTTTGAAAAATTATTTAGAAATTAATCAAATATTTTGCAACCCTTGCATATATTTCTGACCCATTGCGTATGCTTCATAATATAGTGCACGTTTCACATTTAATGCCATTTATAGGAAGGACAAATTATGTTTTAGTTGTATAATTAGTAAATTTAATCAATGAAAATGCCCAGTATTATAAATGCTGATGTCCTCACTCTGAATTCTAATTCAAAATGAAAATACAGATTTTAGTCAACCACAGTTTAGCAGAAGTCAGCTCTAAATACCTTCAACGTATCTGTCAATGCATGAAGAAACAAATCTTTTTGTGCTGCTTACTCACACATAGCACCGTTTCAGGAGTCTAAAGGAAACGTCAGCGGGTGACCCTTATTCCTATCAAATCTACAAAACGCAGGAATCCCAGGGACAGAAGATTATACAACTAGTTGGAAAGCAGAGAGGGTTCAAATGCCTAGTTTTGCTCTTCTTTGTTGAAGAAAGTCAGAAAAGTGAAATTACTTAATAGATTTGTAATCAGATGTGAAACTCTTGACAGAATAAAAATATTCTTTGAGTTATGCAAGCAGGGTGAAGAAAGGTGTTGACAGAGAAAGATAACATGAGAAAGAAACCAGGTTTAGATTGCAGTTTTGTAAAAATAGTGCTATGTAATAGTACAGAAAAATGTGTTAACATAATAAAGATATTGCCAATTCTATTCTAAAGCCCTCAAACTATGTTTTCAAGATTAATTCCTTATAAAACAGTTTTAAAAACAAAAATCAAAAGCAGTTCTAATGCAGTTTCAACTTTGTTTTGTACAACTGCATGCTGGCAACTTTGAACACATTTTTCTTACGCAGCTTCAGCATTGCAATAATTACTAAAACATTTCCACACATACAGACTGGAAACCACATCTAGTTTTAGTCTCTGCTTTTATGATATTATATTGCATATTTTCTTGAAAAAAATCAGTTTAGAGCAGTTCAGTGTAGAGCAGCCTCCAGACAACACATGACCACAGGGTTTCGAACACTGTCATGGGCTTCTTACCGGCTCCTTACCTCTCCTTCCCTTTCCAAGTACCCTTGTTCAGACTCAAATTTATAAACACAGGAAGCATCAATACACACTCCTTAGGCAAATACAAGCTCTGTTATATAAAAACCTCTGTCCAAGAACTTTACAGCTAATATCTGAACTTATCCATGCAAAGTAACCTTCAAATACCTGCAAATAAAACTATATTGCATGGCTTGCATGTATAACATAAGGCAGGATTAAAAAGGGTACTGCTGTAAATACTACACTACTGAAATAAAATTAAGTCAGACAATGTCCCCAACTGTGTTCCTTTGGTATATTGCTTGGGAGACCCTAACAGTATAGACTGGTTAGATCAGTTAGAGAGGTTATCAGGCTCTCTCTTCCAAAGTCCTCTGTACCACTACGTATTACCCCCTTGTCTCGTCAGATCTAGTGATCCTGTTGCCCAGGAAAGCTGGATCTGCTCAGTGATTCAACGGTAATCCAGCCCACAGAAATTACTCTTGCTATGGACACAACACTGCTAAATCTGACTAGAGGGGGCAGATGAGATTCTGTGATAGGGGCTGGCGAGAAAGGTCTGCACCAGCTGACATGTAGATGTTATCCATGGGGACAACATGGCACTGCAGCCCTACAATTCACTGTAAGAACCCCAACAGGGGGAGACTCCCTAGTATATGTTGGTAAAAAGGCTTTAGCATGATCTAGCAATGCTCTGAATCAGAAACTGGCTGTATCTGCCCCAAACAGGGCTTGAAATGTGGAGACACTGAATAGACCTTAGCTGAATTGGAAAAGAAAAGCTTTATTGAAACCTAAATATTTTATCTGCATTGTTATCTGCAAATCATAGAATGGTTTGGGTTGGAAGGGTCCTTAAAGATCATTTTGTTCCAATCGCCCTGCTGTGGGCAGGGACCCCTTCCACCAGCCCAGGGTGCTCAGAGCTCCATCCAGCCTGGCCTTGAACACTGCCAGGAAGGGAGCAGCCACAGCTTCTCTGGGCAACCTGGGCCAGGGCCTCACCACCCTTATCATAAAGAATATCTTCCTTATATCTCATCTAAATCACCCCTCTTTCAGCTTGCAGCCGTCACCCCTTGTCCTGTCGCTCCATGCCCTTGTCACAAGCCCCTCTCCATCCCTCTCACAGGTCCCTCCAGGCACTGGCAGCTGCTCTAAGGTCTCCCCGCAGTCTGCTCTTCCCCAGGCTGAACAGCCCCAGCTCTCCCAGCCTTTCCTCCCAGCAGAGGGGTTCCAGCCCTCGGATCATTGCTGGGGCCTCCTCTGGCCCCGCTCCAGCAGCTCCAGCTCTGTCCTGTGCTGAGGGCTCCAGAGCTGGACACAGGGCTCCCGGGGGGGTCTCACCGGCGTGGAGCAGAGTTTGTCTGGTTCAATTATATTTGTCAGTGCCTCACCAACCTCAAATACCTCTGTGAAATTGAATTGTTCTGGATTTACATGGATTTAAAGAAGTTTTTGTGAACATTTCTGCCTTCATTCTACTTCTTGTCAACTATATAAACTAAATTTTATTAGTACTCTTGCTTTTGCAGCTCTTACATTCTATATTTGTATTATATATTATACATTTTTACCCTAGTACTGATTATTGAAAATGCACATGCAGTTTACCTTTAAAAGGCTTTCAGAGACATATGTTCATTTTACACTGAAAACTGGAAGCCAAATTCTACAGTCAGGTGAGTTTTGTCCTAAATTTACCCAGCAGCTGACAACACTTCAGGACATCGACTGAAGCGAAAAGTTAGAACTCGATTTTGCTTGTTCCTGGCTCTGCTCTTGCTGTCTGACCTTGGGCAAGGAACCTCTCAATCGTCCACCTGCGAAACGGAAACATGACTACACACCCACCTCGTTGGGTTATTCTGAGCTTTCATGTTTCGAAGTGCTACGAGAGGCGCTGGGAAGTGCTACAGAGTGAACAGGGTTATCCATCATCATCAGTAAAACACAAGCTGCCGAAGCACAGCGAAATCCGCCTTCCCTCCTCGCAGGACATGTTCTGTCTCGTGTTGCCTTCTAACCAGTATGTGTCATCTGAAAAGTATCTCAGCACTGCATAGTGTAAGGAAGGATAAATATCCCTAAGCATTCTGAGAGGTTACCAGAAAATATTTCTAGTTGTAAGAAGGGAAGCCTGTTGCGAAGTATATGCTGCTTCTAAATACCTGCTTGTTTTCCATCACAGGAAAAAAATGAAAGCCATTTTTGAGAGAGGATTCCTAAATTGCTTAAATAGCTAGACATTAGCTGAAAGCAGCACTAAATATCAATTTAAATACTTGGCTCTCAATTTTCCTTTCATTCATAATGTACTAGGTAAACTATACTAAAATAATTACTTGCTTATTACTCACGAATTTCAGTGCAGCAGCTGAGACAATGTAGATAAATAAGATGATTAATTGAAACAGAATGAATCACAACAAAATATGCTGTTGTATAAGGTATGATTAACTCCACAGTGATTCATATCATTTCAGATAACAGGGCTTTTATCAAAGACGGCTGCAAGGTTGGGAAATGATTTAAACGCATTTCATCTCAGAGAGCCACTGCAGTTCACAAGGGAGGGGGGGGGGGAGAAAAAAAACAGAAGAGAGAGGGAGAAGCAGATTCAGCAGCTGCAGCTGAAATAGCCCTGGGCTGTTTCAGCATCCTTCCCACAGCACATCTTTACAAAACGCCGCTTACATTACCAACCTCCCTTGTGCTAGTGACCCTCTCAGTTTTTTGGTGGGCCACAATTTATTAGATGTTCCAACACTGAGAAAGTTACTTCTATGACTTAAGCAGCAATATCACAATGCCACAGCTTTCCTATAATTGAAAACACAACACCTGCATCAGGAAATAAGTGTCAAAATTCTACAAAGACATCAAAGAAAAATAGTATTTATGTTTCCTCCATTCAAAATTACAATTTTTAATTCCCAGGCTCCCTCCAAAGACTTTGCAGCAATCTTAAATGTCGGATTTATAAAAAGAAGCTGCTATCTGTTTACTGCAGTTTAGAAAAGCAAACACCAGCCGCAGCTGACCTTACAAACCTCTACCTGTTAAAAGAGAAGAGGAGATGTCTCCTTACAAAATTTTTTCCCATGTGTATTTAATAAACTGGGTCAGCAATCTGCCTACAATATTTACCTGAACTGCAGACTCCCTGCAGGGGACTGAGCAAACCTCCGTCTCTCACTCCGCCTAGGAAAGGCAGATAATTACCCTCACCTCTGGGGCAAGGGTCTGAGAACTTCTGACAGCATCACGCAAAGGAAAACACCGGCGTACGAATTGAAACGCAAAACACTGACACCCAGCTTCATTTCATGTAAGATGATTAATGTTTCTGAAAACTTCATTCAAAATGAATAAAGCTGTAGAAGCTGAAGGTAAAGGTTGAGCTCATCAGGAAGACGGCCTGCCAACAACCACAGACTGAAAATAACCCCTCAGCAGGGACCAGTTCCAGTGAGCTAAAAAGAAAGACTCAGGGTCCCTTAAGGGCTCTTTACATAACATACGTGCAAGTTGGCAGCACAATAAAATGAGCCTCTTCAAGACACTCAGCTTCAAATACAATCTAGTATTTGCCTTCTACTAATAATTTCAAACAGTCAAAAATAATTTTAAATTCTTACTTGAAATACTTCAAACAGAAACAATGTGGTGATATTTATGGCATGACCAGCCATCTTTCGCCATGTTCCTTACTTCTCGACCCCATTTCACACAGAAGAACAGACTAAAACGTTTGTCTCCCTCTCATTATTTATTGAAAGTCAAACTGTATTTCCCTTCCTCCACACACCACATGACATCTGCCACCTGGTTTTCTCCTGTCTCTTACCTCTTACTCGTCTCCTCAGAGTCGGACACCAGTGTGACAGGACATGCAGGCAGCGTGGAAAAATATCTGCTGGGTCTACAAACAGCAGCAACTCCACCACTGTACATTCAGAACAACTCTGTTCTGCCATTATGAACGCACGCTAGTTTGGAAAGAGTCACCATCAGGCTCCTGTAGCTTACAAAAGTGACTGTGTCTCCTTCAAGAGTCTCGAGAGCTGCGGGCAGAGTCCTCAGCCTGCTCCCAGGTGGTCATCCCGCGGAGGCAATCTGCAGGCTGTCCACAGCGTCCTGTCTTCACGTACTATAGCAGAGTGCGTACGCAACTGCCATCTCGGGGTAAGCCCTCGTGTGCTGAACACAGTTTTATGCCAGAAAACTTTGCAGCAGCTCTGTTCGCTGCCCTGGTTAAAACAAGCCCAAAGCTACAGGCTGACTGCAAGTTCCCAGTCAGGGGCATGTTACCCACTGGTGTCAGTTTTAGATTTACCGGTTTTCCTTGCCATTCAAGAGAATTTTCCATGTCATTAAAGAAACTTGCCTTTGTAAAGGCTTATAAAGGTTCTTCAAGGCTGTGTTGAAACCACATCTATTTGTAGGGATCTTTATGTTAGTATTTGATACCTCACTTCAAAATATTTTAAATTCAGGAGGCACAGTGTACCATTTCGGTATAATTGTAAGGTGAAATGATGCCAAGACCTGTTTGATATCTCCTCGCATACAGAGGCACCCATCTTTTTAAAGCTCAGGGTTTGTAACTGCAGAACTACCACTGAAGCTATTGTCATTGCTTTTTACAAGACAGAAGTCTTGCACGTAACCTTCTTTCTTTTGAGCACATTTGCTGTCACAGCAGCATCAATTTCCCGACGAGCTTGCAGAAGCATCTGTCTTCGCACAACTTCAGCTCACAATCCTGTAATTAACTTGTTCAGAGACTGGGTGTTCAGAAGTAACAGCTCTTTACACTAGAGAGGAAGAGGATCTAATTTCCAAGAATAATTGTTATCTTAGTTTTCCTTATTATATTCGTGGTTTAGAAAAATGCATGATTTCTCTTCTACATAACCTCCTCAACTTTTACTGATCGCTGTACACTGTATACTGCGAGCGATATTGTTTGGTTATGGTTTATGTTGCAAAGCAACACACGAGAAGCTCACCATGTCTGTAATTCAAAAGTTGCTAAATTCTAAAATATCTCAGCGATGTCCTGCCTACATGGAGGAAGAGAACCCAGAAGTTCTTTACCCCCATCACTATCTTAATAAATATTCCTCTGAGTCATGAATGACTGCCATATGCAGGGATGAATCATGTGAAGGCTTTGCCGGGTCCCTTGAGTTCTGAAAACCTCCCCAGGAAAGAAACTGCTCTCCAGCCACACGTCCCAACGTACACAGCCCCCCCCCCC
>Ga0065711_1003219_pt1 | contig 29110 bp, 15 predicted proteins | sample Hoacrofraction12_FD_59098 | JGI IMG/M metagenome (GOLD analysis project Ga0065711, IMG submission 59098) | Hoatzin crop microbial communities from Cojedes, Venezuela - Epithelial fraction 12 v2 (version 2) | ecosystem: Host-associated > Birds > Digestive system > Esophagus > Crop | place... | reverse complement strand
CCCCAGGAACTCTTTTGCTAGAGCAGGAAGAAGCATCTTTTATTTTTTAAGGAAGATTATTGGAAACGTGAATTTAAATACAGAGAGCCAATTCAGAATTGCATGAAGGCACCCCAGAGTACCATCTAACTGTAAAAACTAAAAATGGAAGAGCCATCTAAATCCATCCCGCTGCCGACGCAGAATAGCTCCCTACAGGATATTTACAAGTTTTTAGCGCCTTGGCCTTGTGCCTCACGTGCAGCAGAGCCATACTTTCAGGCCAATAAAACATCCCTTGTCATCGCTTAATGCTGTAAGAATTAATTTATCACTAATTATTTCCTCTTTTAAAGCCTTGCTCTTTGGATAGCTGTGACATAATTCTTACAAATCACACTAGTTAAAGAGGAGAAGTACACCGGCCCCTCCAGCTCCCTGCCCGTGAAGGCCAGCTCTTCAAACGTTTTCCTTTCCCCAGTTTAATTTCGGCTCTTGCAGTTGAAGAGGGACCAAAACCACTGATCACGGGGGTACTGGGGGGAATGGTTCGAGCCCTCTCGCTGCTCCTGCCTGGGCACCCTCTGACCAAGGGTCTGCCAGAGGCTCGGAAGGGCTTCTCCTTCGTGGTGGTGCAGTCCAGGCCGGGAAAGGGTGCGCCTCTTCGCGATTAGTCACGGAGCGAAGCCTGAACTCTGACAAAGTGAGGCCTGGCAAAGCAAAAACGAAGTTTTGACTTAACTGAAAGCCTGAGGAAACATGATTTCACTTCAAGTAAGTGTCTCTCTCGCACACACGCAATCCCGACGTGATTTAATCTTTCATAGCTGAAGATCAGCCATTTCAACGCTGTGTTTTTTCCACAGCGAGTCACAGTTTCTGCTCTCCTGGCAGATCTGCACAATCAACATCCTAAGTAAACCACAAAAGCAAGGCAACTGGAAGTTATTGGACGCCTTTATTTTAATGTAGCACCCAGCTCTGTATCACATACACATTCCAAAATTAGATGGGCATAGTATAGAACACTATACATTTTGCAGCTTACCACGTGGACAGTCTGCAGCTGTGAAAACAAATTGCTTAAATCTGGCTATCTATTTTATAAGTTGAAATTCAAATATATAATAGCCTCAGGGTACTTTGTTTTAGATTAACAGTGATACTGCTTGAAATACGATTTCTTTATATCAAAAAATTAGTAACAGAGTAAAACATAATGCATATGTTCATAGCACATTATCATGAAGATAACTGAAAAAAGCTTCAAAATACATCATCTCTTCTCAAAGGTACTACATCATTTAGATTATTTTTTTTCCTGAAAAAATACTTTTACTCTTTATCAATAAAATATGCGGTTTCACGAGGGCCTCTCTTCCTTCTTCTATAGCCCCGCGTATTTTCTTATCAAGGCTCATGTGTGCTGAAGGCCAAGGGGCTGATGGTGCTGCAAAATGGACACCCCTCCTTCCCTGGCTAGCAACTTTTGCAGGCTCTCCTTCTGATCTAGAAGCTCAGCTGGGAGGAAAGCAGCTTATATACCACCAAAAGGCAATTTACATATCATGCCCATCCTAAATGCTTTCTGTGAAGGCTTCCGAGTCCCAACCACCCCTCTGGGGTCGTTTCACCATGCGAGTTGTCACCACCCCACGCTGGTTAGCCCTGGCAGCGTCACGCTGGGACTGTCTGGATGATAGCCGAACAATTTCCTCTCCCCAACATGGATACGGAATTCCCAGCAGTAAAACTACTGCCACACACGTAAAAACAGTTTGGAGATAATCTTTTGAGTTAAATAGGACATTCACCAACTTACCAATAACTGGGCTGAATCCACTAAACACTGACATTTTTGCTACGTCACCAAAACTCTCTGGAACAGAGAGCTGAGAACTGTCTGGAAAAAGATTATAATGTTTCCACTGCATCCTAGTATAAAATTAATAACTAGGAGAAGGACAGTGATCATTCAGGATTAATGTTTGATAACAGGCAGTTTGTTTAAAGGAATGCATCTGAAATGGAAGCTCTTTGCCTTGCTTAATTACCACGTCATTATTCATACCTAAAGGCTCAAAGAAAAATGGCTTGCTCTACAAAGGCAACCAGTTGCTACACTTAGCTGGGCATTTTTCTTTTTTCACCACTGAATTACCACGTACTGAAACAAGTATTTCATAGAAAGGTATCGGGTGATATGAACGTTAACAGATCCATAAAGAAACGCATGGTGAAAGTGAAGACATGAGAGTGCAAACTTACACACACATTGAAGAAGATCCTCACCTGCTCTGCCTAGTCTTGTCCTGCAGACAAAAACATTTAATTGACCAAACCTGAACAGCTGCAGGAAATTGAAGACTTAGAAAGGGGCATCAGGCTCATGGTCAGCGCATCCTCTCAGACGCAAGGAAGCCATGCTCCAGCTCCTGTTCCCAGTTACCCTCTCTCGCTGGGCATGTTCTGCTCTGCATAAACACCTACAGAAACCATGAACGAGACCTCACACATGGGAAGCTGCTCTTGCTCCTTGGTCAGGCTGTAAGCTGGGACAGGCAGATCCTAGCTGCTGTTCTGGTCAAGCATGTCAGGGGCTTAAAGCTGATCACTCTCCTGTAGCTCATGAAAGTGCCCTGAACATTGAGCAAGCTGCTTGTGAGGTCTCCCCTTCTGACCAGATAGTCTCTCTCGGGTCTAGGAGCATCTCCCATCCAAAGTTTCAGAAAGTAAAGGCTTCTGAAAGAAATGATGACTTCCCATGCATCTGTGTTTTTCCAAAGGAAAAATATTTTTTGAGAAAATCTGTGATACTGGAATTTAGATGCTCCAGGCCTGCCTTGAAGCTGAATGGGGCATTTGACTGCAATCCTAAAACTGTGGGGATGGTTAAATTTTTAATTTATTAAGTCCCGCAGTAGAGCAAGAACTGAGTAAATATTTCATTGTTGACTAACCAAGTATCTTAATTTCCAGTGAATTAAAAATACCCCTGTATGTTAGAAGGGAGATATTTGAAAGAGACATATAAAGGAAACTTTTCCACTCTTCCTTTGAACAGTATCTATTCCATGAATAACTTGGGCGAAATAAATGGGGGATTATTCTAGAGGAAGCTCCTATCAAACATGAAAAAGTCCTACACACTGTCTTAAAAACACAATGTGCACACTTTTTTTTAATCATTGAAAAGTTTTCCTTAAAAAATCACCCATAAAATAAAAAACAAAAATGCCATATGATTATTTCCTGTAGAATAGTAGAGGCTTATTAACCAAATGACAATGTAAGAACTAAAAAGCAAACAAAGAGTGAGCACTTATTCTCATTAAAATCTCAGGAATGACTCGGTGTTATGAACATATGAAATAAATGACGGTAACTTCTGAACAGTAGCACTTCTAGCCAGAGGGCAGTGGTTGTTTTGTAGCTTCCCGGAAAAGCCTGCAGGTCTCACATTCTGTCACTGCCCAGGAACGGCCGTCTGACCCCAGCTGCGTTCACAGCCACACAGAAGAACTTCCAAACCCAGAGCAACAGTTGTCGCTTGTTGACATAGTGATGTTTCGCTGAATCAAAACCAATGCATTAAAAAAACAGATTTTCAGTAACAATTCTGCAAATGCTAATTTTCACATGTGGATCCACGTCCCACATCCACATCCCTTTCAGCAAAAGTAGGCTGTTCCCTCATCGCTTCGAACATTTCCCGTCGGTGTCTTTCTTCTCTCAACAAAACGTGTGGCTGCTCTGGTGTCCTCCGATACCCCAGCGCAGCCATTCCGTGACACACCCCGATGGCAGGCCACCCAGCCGCTTCAAACCTGCTTCTCCTCCTTCCTCTCAGTCCCCGGGGCCACCCTATAGCTACAGGGAAAAAGCATCGCACCAACAACGGTAAAACACGGCTGCACCGTTTCTGCAAGGCAAACGGGTAGAATTCAGCTAGGTCAGGGAACAACAGGATACGGAACACGTGCAGCGTCCTGTTTAAGGCGGGTAACAGGTAGGTGACGTTCCCTTGCAGGGGAGCACACGTCGCATCCATGGAGGGAGCAGGGCTGACGTTGTTATGACTGCAGCTGCCCGATACAAGAGTATTCGCCCAAGAAATAAAGCAACATTAGTTAGCCAGCTTCCATTGCGAGAACTGAGACCAAAGCCAATAATGAATGCATCCATGGAAAAAGTTGCCACAGAATTCAGTTGGCCCTGGATCATACCCAGGTGAAAAATTAATCTTTGCTTCTTCATTTAGAAAATACAAGGGCGTTAGCAGCTTCATCCTATATGTAACATCCCCAGCGAGGCACAAAGGAACCTTAACGAAAGCCTGTTGTAGAAGGCAACTATTTCCAACACACATTTTAAAAGCTCATACAAATCATATAAACCTTCACTTTTGCTGTCTTTCTTCTTTTGGAAATACTGTTCTTCTACACATCCTTAAAAAAAAATCAGCAGCTATTAAGACAACAAAGCAGACTAATACAAATGTACATAGAAGAGCTTTTATAAAAATGCCCAGAAAGCATTTCTAACCTGTTAGAAATACACTGTTGGTTAAAAAAAAAACCACAAAAGAATAAACAGCTATAAGCCAGTGATCTCAAACATGCTGAAAGTATGCAGAAACACTGGCAGTTGCAAGCAAGTGATCAAACACTAGTGATAGGAAACAGTTACAGCTCAAAAACCAGATTTTTTTTTATAGATCATTTCCAAAATAATTACATTTTAGTATTTTTACTGTTCTCTCATATGATTTGAACTTATAAAATACAAGCTCTCTTAACATTAAAATACATCCGTGATTGCATAATAAACAGTGCTAAGAAAATAATTATCTGACATGTGATTGCAGATAAAGACTCTGTATGTCCAGTGAGTTTTATTCCTGTAGTACATTAAACCCACAGGTACCCTACCATGATACAAGGAATCCGTGACATCCAGAAGCCCATCTCAGAGGATGAGTTTTAAATTTAAGCAAGAATTCAGGAATGCTGTACCTCTTCATGATCGGGGCAGGAGGTGCTGCCAGAAAACGTATAAATCAAGAATTCTTTACATAAATAAAATACTCTCAGGTTATTAATTTCAGTGATAAACTGCATTTACACATTAGGCTGGGAAAAGGGAGGAAAGGAGGTGAATCAACCCCCTGCTCAGAAACACCCAACAGTCAGATATTTGTTTTCTGTACCTTCTTCACCTGCAAATGAGTGCGGCGGGGTGAGGGCTGACCCGACAAGCCGGTGCCCCCACCACCACCACCTCGGTGGAAGCCCTGCCCTGCCCAGCCGCGCCGTGCTCCTCTCTGTGCCAGGCTGTCGGGACTCGGGCTCCGCTCTTGTGGGAGGTCACAAGACGGTGACAGGACGTAGCTGCTCCAGCTGTGTTTCCAAGGCAATTCTTTCCTTGTGAACCTCCTGCAGGAGGGAGAGAGAGACATGCTGTAACTTTTGGGATGCTCGCACGCAGCACCCCGCTCCGGCGACGAGCAGCCAGGCAAACTGCTGGCATTGACCGGAGGCTTGGGGCTCTGCTGTTGAAGTTATCTCCTTGCGGTCTCAACACACCGTTCCGATGCCACACAACCACCCCACGCAGCCGCCTACCGCCTGCTCCTCCTTGCAGCAGGGCACTACGGAGGCTCAGTCACTTGCTCCGGTGATCGTGGTGAGGAGCTGTCACCCACCGGCCAGTGGGACAGCCTGGGATGCAGCGGAGCCAGACACAATTGGCCATTTTTACCAAAGAAGATCAGGTTATTCTGAAACCATGTTTCTCTCCAAACTGCTTTTTGAGAATTTCTGGTTCAACGCAACAAGCCACTTTCCTTTCAGAAATGAACAAGACTCAGCCTTTCTAATAGGACACAGCTTTGCAATCTACCTCTGTGGCAGCTGCGGCGGGCAGATCATCACCCTCGGTCAGACACTAACTGCGAAGGCTTTGGGGATCAGCAGTTTTGGGAAAGCCTCTCCCGGTCTCAAGGCTCCCCTGCGCCGAGGAGCACCCGGCTCTCGCTGACCTCCCGTCGAAGGGCTCCCTGGCCAGCATAGGAGTCGGGCTGACCTGCGACTCCCCCAGGCTTTGGCACCCACTTGGGCAGGCTCCCAGTCCCAGCCTAGGAGTGCACTGGAACGCTCCCCATGCCTCGGCACAAGCTGTGCCTCAGGGGCACCTGTCAAGTCTCCCGGTCCTCATGAAAACACAGAGGCCCTGCTCCATCAGAAAGCCTCCAGGCAGCAATATGGCTTGAAGGACAAGTTCAGTTTTCTGCTCTTGTGTGAACTCAGGCACATTTGTCTGTCTTCACACGCTTCCTTCACCCTGTCGTACAATACAGATAACAGCACTGGCCTGTTTCGTGAAGGTCGGGGAGTTTAAGCATGCTGAAGATACTGCATGGAAGCAGATAAGACCTGAGCCAAGGAATTATGGCAATGTGCTGTCATTAAAAGCTTTCATCTCTGTGGTTATTTTGACCGCTGTCCTGTATCTTGCCATAACTTCAGTACAGAGCATCCACCCTACATCAGTCTGGGGAGATCCCTGAAAGCCAGTTAAGAAATTATGTTAAAGCAAAGCTGAACATGTAATAAAACTTCCACCTTGACTGAAGAAAAAGTGTAACTGGGGGTTCACTTCCCTTTCCAGCCAAGTGTGTTCGTAATATGCAAGGAAGAAAAAGCTGTAGCAGACGAAAAACTGATATCTGTACTACCTTTGGACTCAGAAAACAACAAATCCAGAACTGATATTTGTAAGAAAACAGCCCCTTGAGAACATGTTAAAAGACAAGTCAGCAGACATTAAAAATCAAGTGTTAGATGTAAAGCATGGTTTAGCCAGTCCGTGTATACCAAATACCTGACTCCAGAGACAAGTTATGATCAGAAGACAAGAAAGCTATGCTTGAGCTGCTCTTCTGGACTAGGCAACACTATCACATTGTCAAACTTCTCAGAAAGACAAAGTTCACCCTTCAGTCTCACTCTAACTGCCAGGGGAGCTGCAGGCCCACAGCCTATAACTTTTTTAAGCAAGCCTCACCCTACCCGCACATACAGTACAGTTACTCCCTTCCAGAAATCAGGAAATAATGTAGTAGGTTTCATCCTGAGAGGATTAACGAGATCCTCTGCTGGAGATAACACATAACTGATTGCAGGGAGCTTTGTCACCGATTCTCAGTGCGTTCCTTACCTTCAGCTGCTGCTGGAGCTCACTGTTCAACCTGGCGAGCACAGCATTGGCTTCTTTGTTTTTTCGTATAGCGGTCTGAATAGCCCTTTTCTGCTTGGAAGACTGTCTGCCAGACAGATAAATACAAAACATTTCAATTAAGAGCCTCAACAGACCAGCCATCCATTCTGCATGTCTGTGCTCTATACACAATGGACTACTCTTCAAAGACAAGGTACAAACTATACATTTAAGAGAAGAAAAATGTAATGCTGAAATGAGATGGCTGAATCAGGTGGACTATTTGAACGTAAAATGGTNACACTTGTTAACCTGACCGACAGAAACATTTTAGGCTGTCTCAATTATTCCAAAACCACTGCGTTCTGATTCACCTTAAGAATAATTCCTGCGTGGCGGTGCTTATTGTGGCATCTTTGCTTTGGCTGTTTTCAGACACTTGTAGAGTTTAAAGATTCAGCAGTGGTTAACAGAAAATACAAAAATCATTCTATGCGGAAAGAAAGGACATCTGCATGAAAATACTGTCCCAGATTTTTTTGGGTACTGCTGATTCTGATGTTTCCTTATTTCAGAAGTTAATCCTCCTTTCACTCAAAGCAATCATTTCCACCGAAACCATCTGATGTCACAAACAGGAACAGGTAGATGGCTTACGGGCTTTCCTCTTCGCTTTTGCTGCTTAAATAAATTTTTTCTCTCCTATTATTAGTATTACTCTATAGTCCACGGTAACTGATTTGGAGGAAGTTCCAGTTGGGCAGGTATGTACAAAAAGAGACAGCTCTGTACGTAAGGACACAAGTATTCCGAGAAACAGAGATAGCAATAGGAAAAAGGAAAGAAAACTCAGAAAATACTGAATATCCAAGCCCTTTTCCAAACAGATTATTTTAAAGTTTTATATGAGGCACCAAGAGCTCTTCAGTGACAAATTTGATCTACAACAGCTGCCCTATTTAAGTAAGATCCATAGTGGTACACAGTCCCCATTAGCTCTTTTCTCTTAACAGAGCTGATGGCACTGATCTTTGTAACAGAGCCTGTTCTGCAGCACACGCAGGTCTTTATGCTGTTATCTTCCAGTGAACTGTCAGTTTTCTGCTTCACTATTTTGCTTCAAACTGCTCTCCATAGGCTATAAAGTAATAATGATAGGAAAAATAAAATTTGTGCAATATACCTCCGTGGTCATCTAAACATTTTACGAAAGATATAGACAAGATAGAATTAAGTCAAGACGCTAACAAATGCTGTTATTGTTCTTTGAACCACTATGGAATATGCACTCCCAAAGCACAAAATAGCACTTTAAGGGCATCCTAGGAGTCTTTTACTACTTATTCTAATCTCCAATTATGCAGCATAGATTCAGTTTACTGATAAAAGGTTTGCCAAGAACTGCTCAGCTGATTCAGGCAGCTCTGTTTTGTTTCAGAATGAACCAGATGTCTTTGCTAGGCTTTGGGTGAAGGCAGACTACAACGTCTGCACGCTGTTTCAGTTGAAGGAAATGTATAGACCCAACAGGGCTTCAAGTACCTTCACTTACCATTCATACTGCCCCTTCTCCACAGCTACTAAATAAATATATAATGAAATCCCTACAAGTCTTTGTTGCTGACAGCTTCAGCAGCTTTATTTATGAGACCAAAAATCTCATGCTGGGGGTCCGGCAATTATTGGATTATCACAAGTGGTCTATGGTTCATATCAGTGGCAAGCTCATTTCTAACCTGCCTTGTGATGAAGAAATATCACAAGGATATGACTGACACCAAGCATCTCGTGACTCCATTTCCTAGACGTTCAGCTGGTCATATCTGTCCACATGAATGAGCAAAATTCCAGAAACTATGTGCAAGGCAAAACCACACACCCACAGAGCTAAAAGGAGTTGAGTTAGAGATGCTGGTTGAACAGCTAGGCTTGCTCTTCCTGAGGTAGGACACCTTTGAAAAGGCTATCAATCAAATATTATCGACTTATACAGTCACTACAGACCTAGTTTGCGTTTGAGAAGACAGATGTAGATTTCAGAGGCATGTATCTTGTGAAGCATTCTCAAAACCACAACTATTAAGTGCAAAATTATGCAAAGAGCAAACTGTGCCACATCAGATCTCATGGTGCAATTTGGTATGCTTGGCACAGGCTTTTACTTTTGGACTGGGAGATGAGGCTTGACTGCTGACAGGGAAGAAGTCACATTTATCGTGGGAGAAAGCTCGGGGGTCTCCAGCCCTTGCGTCTCTGTCCGGAGCTTCCTGCGGGCGGGTTTGGAGGGCGGCTGAGCAAGAACAACCTCCTGCAAGGGAGAAGCACGGCAAAGTTAAGTCAGGCCATGTGTCCCCTATCATTAGGCTGGGGAATACTTGTGACACTAAAACTGCTGACAGCTGGCCTAAGATTTCATAATTTAAAGAGGTACAGAGCTTAATTCAAATTTGGTAATAGCCTCTCAGGTTTCTCACTTTTAAAAAAGGAACAACTCCTGCAACCCCTTAATGAGTGAAATGATTATACTGGTGTTTTGTCCTCATCAGATGACAGGATCTTCAGAACTGGATTGTATCACTCTGTGCGCATTGGGGGGAGGTGGGGGGGGAGGAGGGACGGTGCAGTGTGGAGGGAGGACTATAAATACAGATACTAGCCCCCAGTTGACCCAAAAGCATAAGAACCAAAACAAGATTTATTTTTAATTATGCTCAGTTGGTAAAAATCAATAATCCATCACTTGCTTCCCAACACACTACTTCACCCATCTGGCATAGAGTCTCTTCCTTCTCCTCCCCTACTCTCTTACACGAAGCAACACTGAAAACAGCTTATGCAAAATTAAAACGTTGGCAGTGTAGAAGGACAGTTACTTCTCTTGATAAGTTAAATCTGAGAGACAAATCTGGTTTGCAGGTAAAACAAAAAGTCTTTGATTTTTATGCCTTTAATGGCAGGAGACTTCATTATTTTAAATCAAGACATCCTTTCTTTTGCAATGAGAAGCAGTTTTAGTGACTTAAAGCTGTTTTAAATCTGAAAGATATCTTTTCCAGTGTCTTTTATTATTATCTCTCTTTTACAAGGGATAAAACTATCACTGCCCCATTTCATGAATCAGAAAGCTAAGACTCAAAAAGATGAAGTGACTTGATAAAGGTTATACATTTGTGTCATAACCAAGACCAGAGACTAAATTTTATTATCACTTGCACAGTGCACATTGTACTTGGCCAGACTTATCTTCCTTGCTATGTTTTGGCCAAATGTTAACAAAGTAAGAAAAAAAAAAACAAATGAGGAAGCACTTAATGACCCAGCAATCATAAGAAAAAAACAAGAAACACCGTAATAAGCAGCCTGACTCAGCAGAGGAGACTCCCATGAGTGATACTGATGTGGGGAATTTATTGCGCCGCAATAAACATACCTGCTTTATAACTCTCTGAGTTGTGAAGTTTGGTTTCGCACGTCAATACAGAATGAAACAAACATAAGACTATCAACAATTAGTATTAGAGGGATTACAATTATTAGAGGAATTAGAATTATAAGGAAACAAGGGGTTTCAACTCTGAAAAACAGTTCTGCCACTACTGAAAAAAAAGAAAAAAAGATCTAAAAATATCAGCACTGCACAGATCTCGGATAATACCGTGCTCTGGAATCCTATACGTATGCGCAGCTCCCTGCAAACACATGACATAACAGCAAGTGAGGAACTTGCGTACGCTTTCTACAACTAGAAACTGGTGGGATGCCAAATGCACAATCCCGATCTACCTTGAACTGCCAAAACCCCACCAAATCCACAGGATAAATCCCACCTGATCTAGTTGAAAATGTCCCTGCTCATTGCAGGGGGGTGGACTACACGACCTTTAAAGGTCCCTTCCAACTCCAAATATTCTACGATTCTTTCCTTTCAAACGCAATACTGGAAGAAGTGATCCAATACCCAAAAACAGAACCCTCCGCAGGGCCTCTCTGGCCGGCCACTGTTGCACCAGGACTTGGAAGGTGGGTCAGCATGGTGCCAACAACCTGCATCCCACGCCCCTCAGCCTGGGACTTCTCTGTATTTTAGGGATCCAGGTGGGATGAGGGGGAGCAAGAAGTAGGTACCCCAGCAGGGCTGCAAAGCAGAGCAAGGAAGAAGCGGGGCCAGGCTAGCAGCAGCATGCGGTGAGCACAGGCGGAATGAGGACACTGCCCAGAAAGCCCTATGGCACATAGGAAATGACACCAGACATCTGTCTGTGCCACCCGTTCAGGTAAGAAGTGTGACGATGCTCCCTGGGCAAGGCATGCACCAGGTACAGCACCTACCAACAGTTCTTGGTTGGGCTAAGCAAAGGTCTTGTAGGTGCTCCCTGGCTGCAGGAGGGGCCGGAGGGGGCAGGATCTGCATTTGCCCCCCATCAAAACGTGTTATGACTGGGGCTGGTGGAAGGACGCGGCAGGACCGTGACCAGGAGGGGAGAAATACTCAGGCCACTCCATCTCTAAGCAAGGCCCTGTGAAGAGTGTCATTGCAATTTCGGTGCTTGCTTTATACAAATGATATGTTTATCCAAAACCATATTAGAAAAAGCACATCTTGAGCAAATCTCTCCCAGCCTATGCACATTTAGTAGCAGATTCTGACCTCTAGCAAACAGGTGTGGTTACATCAAAACCGAATCCTCAATAAATGGAAGCAAGAAGTGCGTCACAACTTGGAAGAATTACAGCGAGACAGAGGCCACGTACAATCAAACTCTTCTTTGTCTTCCTAAGACTCCACAGACCCCTATTGATTTGAAACAAATGGCAAGCTGCCTCCCCTAAAGCACATGCATCGATGTGTATGTACTAAGAGCTTTCTTAATGATTTATCTGAGCTGATGTCACACGTGACCCCGGCGCTCTCTAGCGTCTTGACCTCCAGAGAAGGCAAACATGTAAAAATGTAACCCTAACCCTGCATTTAATTGCTTTAAAACTTAAACCAACCACATTTGTTGACGAAGGCAAATCACAACGGTACAACATGTGCAGGTCTCACCTTTTTTGCTGAACTGTTTTCTTCTGCCTGCGACGGGGGTCTATTCATCTGAGGATGTAATTCAGCCTCAGATGGTTGCTCTGTCTGCAACAACAAATCAGTCATTGCTACACCCAGAAAACGACTAGCAGTCACACACAATAAAGTCAATGAAAGGAAACGTTATACACAAAAGAAAAGTTACTTTAACAATTCAACAGTAGGGGAAATGGAGATCTAGGGTGACAGCTGAATGGATGACATATGTCTTTTGCAGATTTTTAATGAAAACATTTTCTTGCATTTTATTGTGCTAGGAAAACAAGAGAAAAATTTTTCTGTGAAGCATTAGGAACCATGTCTCTGAATGTAAATGACCTATTACCCAGAATTTCCTCCAGATTTACCCTTACCACCTAAATAATCAGAGAAAGACTAAAGAAGTGTGGATAAAACTTGGAAAGATCTTGGTTTTGTCCTGTCACCTTATGACCTCCCGAAACTGATGAAAACTCATCAGAGTAAGCCTCTGTCTTTGAAGCTTGCAAGGCTGGAGTGAGAAAGTCTGAATTATACCAAAAATTCCAGTAAAGTTACTAAAAACACAAGTCATAAAAGAAGCCAAAGAAATCTCTCCTCCTCCCTTCTCATGTTTCAAACAGATATCGAGCCAAACACTCAACGCACAGGTCTATACTTCGGTAAAATAAAACACCCTCCCCCTAGCATATCTGACCAAGCAGCAAATTAAACCAGAAGGTTAATCCCTTGCTTCACCTCTCCTGAGATCCCCCCGCCAGGTCACAGCCCATCAGCCCAGGGAGGGCAGCAGGATCCAGAGCCGCCTGCTCCTGGGCACGCAGCATCGAACACGGGTACCAACCCGGCGCAGCTGTTGTCCGTCTGGGAGGTACGGGCTGGCTCTGCAAGATGGGGAAGGCAGGCAGGAGTGGCACTGAGGGCACCTGGCACTAGCACACGGCCTCCTCTCCTTCCCAACTCCTGCCAAGTCGAAGCCAGGCTGACAACGGCCCCTAGGCAGGAGAGGCAACCCACCACCCTCCGCCCTCCTCAAAAGAGGCTCATTTCTACGCAGGTGAAAGCTTGTGTTTAAAACCAAGTTCAAGGCAAACCTCAGACTTTCAAGGTGCCAGGATTTTAGCCATAATGATAACCTGTCAGGCACTAAAGAACCGAATTTGCTGTTGCCAACAGGTTTCTGCATAGGCCCATCAAGCTGTGCAGCAGTCACAAGTCTCCCAGTGCTTAACCACAAACAAAAATGACAGAACACACAGAATTTGGTGTATTTAAAAAGGAAGGACTGCTAAATACCACTTCCATTTCTTTCATAACACACACAATAAGACAAAAAGCTGCAGGGGAAACACGCTTCTGTCAGGTTACTGCTGTTCTCCAACCATACAGTGTCAAATGTGCACAGAGGAGGGAGATTTGTCACCCTTTTTTAAAGCGCATGTGAAATTCCTCTGGAATGGAGGAAAAGGTGTCTTGGCTGACAAGACACCTTCTCTCTTCCCCCTTCTTCTAATTATGCTAAATCTTTAGTGTTATCTGATGGTTAAAAACCCCCACAGAACAAACCCACCCTGTAATTTTTCCAATATTACTTGAATCTTAATATCTTAAATATTTGGATTTTAATCACTATTTGATACTAACATTTCAATTCTTGAAAGTTATTCATGGATTGAAGACCTTCTTCTATAATGGTAGATTTCTATAATGGTACAAATAGGAGAGTCAAATGCAAAAAGCAATCATTTTTCTGTCTACAAAAATCGAAGACCCTTAACAGTGCATTTAATGTAACACAGCATTTCTTTATCAGTAAGCTGAATAGCCCCTAACCTCCCCGATTTCTACAACCGCTTTTTATAAATTTGAAAGAAACAAAGGCTCTAAGCACTGGTAAAAGAAGCCCAAGCAAGGCCATAAGGCCTTCACAAATGACTTGGGGATAGCAAAGTTCAAATACCCAGCAGAGCCACACAACAAATTTGAATCATAGCATCACAGGTTGGAAAAGACCCCTAAGATCATCAAGTCCAACCCAATCACTCACTTTGACAGCTCATTCATTTAGGGACAGCAAGAGTAACCACAGTTTCTCAGAGAGCCATGTAATACACATACTGTGAACTACAGCTTTGCTGCACAACACTGAGCAATGATGGAGATCCTCGAGAGCCAGCACTTAACGACCTTTGTTGGACAGGGAGCACAGATGCCCCCCCAACCTGCCCAGGCAGGCAGTTCCTGGTGCTCACACTTCTGTTGGAGTCCACGTTAAACCTTCTATCAAATGCAAGAATAGAGTGACTTATTCCACAGAATAAAAAAGGAGACAACCCCATTTTATTTATGTATAGATATAATGCAGCTTTTCAAGAACTAATGTGTTCAAAACAGTGTAGAAATAACTACATAGACTGGTACTCTACAATCTCAATTGCTAATCAGCAGGAGATTTGAAATCACAGTAAGATAAAGGAGTAGGAGTGGGAGGGAAGAAAAAAAAACTCAAACTTTTGCAGAACCTCCCATTTCTTATTTTTTTTAATGGCCTTATTGCAAGAGACTACTATTTCAAACTAAAGGGAAAAGGGAAAAAAGTGGTAAACTTTGTGTTCCGGTGGAAGCAAACACAAACTGGAGTGCTGATGCCAAAAAGATAAAGAATTCAAAATTTCCCAACAGTTTGATATCACCATTCGTACTGATGCAAGAGACATTTTTTTACTAGCTGAGCACTGTGATGTGGATGTCAGCCGACCAGCTGTGGGAACCGCTGTGCTACCACTGGCTGAGGCTGGGACACTGGGCTGGCCGCTGCCTGGGCATGAGGATGGCAAAGCTCAGCAGCCAGTATGGTAGGGGCTGGCCGGAGCAGGCAGGTAGTAAAAATAAATAGTAAAAATAAATAGTTCCATTTGACCAAAAAAAGAGAAAGAAAAAAAAAAAAAGAATAGAACTGGTTCTGGTGATGCAGCTCATGCATGATGAAAAAACCCAAGTGACTGCCATGTCCCTAAAGTGCCACCTAGTGGCACCTTCTCCCAAGTAACTAGTAATAGGACGAGAGGCAATGGCCTCAAGTCGCATCAGGGGAGGTTTAGATTGGGTATTAAGAAAAATTTCTTTACTCATAGTGGTCAGGCATTGGAACAGGCTGCCCAGGGAAGTGGTGGAGTCACCATCCCTGGAGGTGTTTAAAAAAACGTGTAGATGAGGCACTTCAGGACATGGTTTAGCAGCCATGGTGGCGCTGGGTCAACAGCTGGACTTGATGATCTTAGAAGTCTTTTCCAACCATAGCGATTCCATGATTTCTGAGTGCTCTGCTTAGAGGAGAGTACCACAAAATATCTGTTCATGCTATGTGGAGCCCACAGGGTGGGCCTGACCCAAAGTGTGGGCAGGCAGGCAGCACTGGGCACAGGTAAGCCTTGGCTCCCTCCCCTCGCATGCAGAAGCCAGGTCTACACATCAATGTTCTGCCGGCAGAGCTGCAAGCTCTCCTCTACGAAAGATCTCCATTACTCACGGCGATATGCCGCTGACACAAGTGCCCAAGCGTAAAAAAATCGGTATGCTGTTGCAGGGGATTTTGTTCAGGGACCGACAGCACTTAACCCAAGTAAAAAAATCCTTTGTTTAACTGCAGCGTGCACCAATGCAAAGAAGGTTTGCTGATTCAGCTAACCCAACAAAGTCCTCTTGACAAGGCCTGAGAGGCTTTACAAACACGTTTGCAAGCTGATGTCTCCCCACAATGGCCCCGCATGGATTTTAAAGGAAAAGTAACTCCAGCTTTTTCTTTTGGCAGAGGGATCCTTCACAGGTTTCCTTCTCTTCAGTGACTTGGATGTGGGGTAAAAGCTAGTCCCAGTAGCCTTCTGGTCATGGGCAGAGTGAGACTGGCTCCAGGATACTCCAGTCCAAGCTCCTACAGCAGAGTGTAAAGGAAGGGTCATTCCACCATGCACAGCTGAGGTGGGTTCACTTTAGTTCTCCATTGGTTTTATTCCTTGCTTAGTATAGTCTTTGGGCAACTCACTCCTCTTTCAGAAACACAGCAATAAACTGCCTCCCTCCACCACAGCAATAAACATCTTACAGTTTTCCCTCAGCCTGGAAACTTCTCACCATTATATTAGGGTTTAAAAATCTTCACCACTGGTTTATGAAACTGAATACACTATGCAATATGGTCTTCCACAGGAAAAATTAGTCACAGTAGCATAAAAGTGCACCTTATTCTTGTCCACAGAATGGAGTAAGCTACCAACATAGAAAGTGCTGCTGTGCTGGTATGGCTGGGTCCACATCCATGGTTACAGTGGTTGGGCAAAGAAAACCCTGCTCGCGTGTGCTACCAACAGCTCAAAAGGGAGTTTGCAGACCAGGCCTAGGAGTATCTTGATTTTGGGAAGAAGACTAAGTGACCACAGAAAAGAGCAAGACAGCACCCTACTCCAGATCTCCTGAAGGGCTTCTCTTTGCAAAGACCAAAGTCCAGTTATTAATAGGTGGTATCTCCTTCCCCAGTGTGGTCCCGTGTTTTCTAGGAATAGCCATACTCTCCTTATTTGTCCAGGCAGCAGATAAAGCTGGCCAACAAAGTTTCTGTAAAATGACCATGGCCAGAGACCAACCTGTTGCCTATAGCCAACACTGAGCGTTAGGACAGATAATTCTTCATCATTAAGGAGAGCCTTAGGAATGGCAAATGCTCATTATTTCATCGCATGATCCTTGACCAACCATTCCTAATCTCCTCACCGCTCCATGTGGTGATACTTAACAGCACATTTCTAAAAGAATGTGCAACGCTCACTTAAGCACTGAGTGCTCTGAAGGCTTCAGACAAAAGATGTTCGTAACTATAAGAGAACACATTACCTTAACAACTGGTTCTTCACTTACATTTCCAGTTCTTTTGCTTTGCAATGCTGGATTGTATGTAGATTTCACACCCACTTTTCAAGATATTCCATAACTGATCTTCCAGAATAGAAGGTCTATGCAGAGCTTTCATATTTCTGTTACCTGACAGCTTTTTTGCTAGAGGTGAAGTCTACATTCAATCTTTCCCACCATTCAATCTCGCCCACATTTATGCTCCAGGCTAACTTTATACATGGAAATGGTCCCATTGTAGTCAATGGCACTACTCACAGAAATGAAATTATCTCTGTGCGTTTACTGGAATAGCCCATAATCATCACCTACACAGCGCCACTGCTTAGCTTTGCAAGAAAGTATTGAGAACAGCTTATCTGTAAGAAAAAGTAGGATACTAAATATGCTTAACGCTCAATACGCGCCCATTGCAATCTTCTATCACCTCCAGAAAGTTCATTTAAGAGGTATTTTGCTCCTTTCTAAATGTTCATATTTTTGCACTTAATGCCAATTTCTAAGTCAAGATGTCTCAATTCCAGTTTCTGTGAGTCTTGTGCATCCCATACTGAAACATCAATTCTTTTTCTTGCTTGTTACAGACACTGAAAATGATAAGACAGAAAGAAAACCCACAGGGATACAAATGCACCGAGCTACCAGGGTCTTAGTGTGCTGCCTGCTTTCTCAGCGCCGTGCAGCTCTGAAGTTTTGATAAGCTGCTTCTTTCCCCAAGCTATCTGAGGGCTAGTGATAAGGTTGAGGAAAAAGGCAGTCAATACAAACAAATTGCTGCAATGTTCAGCCCATTCGCAAGGAAAGAATAGGACCCAGATGGAAGCACTGACAATCTGTTTTAATACTCCACTTTCACAAAACCAGATTAACGTAAGCTAGAAAGGGGTATGTGCATTCCACTAGAGATACAGGCGTTGGATACTCAGCTTTTGTTGTTGATGTTTGCATGACAAACGTGAAGCCAAATTCAAAAATTATTGCAACACATTTTAATTAAGGTACTCGCCCTTCTTCCACTCTCCCAGAAATCTCTTCAGAAAGGATTTTATGGCATACATCTACTACTCCCCAAATTCAATTTTAACTGCGCTACTTTCCGCCACTTCTTAAACTATAATTTATTTTGTCTGGCTTTTTTAGATTTAATACATAATTTTCATGAGAGGAAGATAATCCACTTGTATTATATTAAAGTGGCAGATGGCAAAATCTTCCCTGTTATAGAAGACGTTCAGTTTTATTACAGTTACAGGCTTCTTCAGTACCTATTGCACTGATTATACAACATATGCTATTCTGCAACTAAAACTGTGGAGATGATCAAAAAACCCACCCTCTTCTTGCACAGTGGTTGTAAACGCAAGCTAAAAAAGTATTCCTCTGGTTAAATACAAAATGGTTTTCTGGGAGAATACCATGATGTATACAAACAGCATGCTGCCAAATGCAAAATCTTCACTTTAAAAAAAAAAAAACAACTTATTTCTGTAACACCACAGTTCCTTCCTGTAAACCTCCAGGTGTCCTGCCAGCACTTGAAATTCCTCACAGAACTTTACAGGGTAAGGCAGCACCTCAGTTGGCTGAACATTTTCTCCAAACCACCCCAAAGCAAACCCTACCTCATCCTCTGTGTGTCTAAAACTGCTTTACCCAAAGACATTGGCGGCAGGGGGACCCCCAGACCAGCTCCGTGCCACCAGGTCTCCGCAGGACAGACAGGAGCCCTTCCCTACCTCTCATTCTCAGCCCCACAGACCAGCATGGGCACACATCATTGACTATCACAGAACCAGCCAGAGTATAGCCCATGCTCATGGCTCTCCGTGGATTCAGCAGAACATGGAAGCATGGGAGTAGAGACAACTTCTTGAACAGGGTCCCAGCTTTCACTTGCAATTCTGGATGATGAACGGCCAAAAAGCTTCAAGGAATTATGAAGTATCGAGTAACATTTGGAAAGTGGAACATTCAATTTGTTAAAAAGAATAATATCTTCGGTTTCCAACAGCACCAGGTGCCTGTGACTGGGTAGGGTGACCCACCCATCATCCCTCAGAGCGCTTTTTTTCCATGATTTCACCAAATCAATAACACCTAACAGTAACGATGGCCACTAAACTGACAGCCTAACTCTTGAGCTCATGTAACAGTGGGATTTTAATCTTCAGAGCTGCAGTGTACTCAGGATACTTCAATTTGATAACGTTAACAGCTGCCTAACTACTCCACTCCACTTGAACACTTCGCCTTCATCCATAATTTCTTCAGCATCTGCCAAAACTGCCAGCAGGGAACCAATGGGAAAATCAGGTCCCAGGTCTTCAGAAATAAAAATCCAGCACAAACCAGTGTGAACTTACAAAACCAACAGGCTTAAAATTTAGACTCTGGGAAAAGGGACTAGGTACATCAGTTTTTTCAGCCAAGATATACATGGTTTTCTTCCAGTCCCACAGCTTTCAAATCCCCTTATATAGCACAGGCAGGATTGAAGATAGACCTTCATTACTGGACAGGAAGGTACCAAAACAGAGTAATTTAAATAAAGGAACATTGATCTAATTGGGCAATGTCACAGATACTGAGCTGATGTTGGATAAAATCCTAAAGTTATATTTGCTCTTCTGTGTTCATCCGTAATTCCTACTAGCATAAATATGCTACTAAATCTCCCACAGTAAGCAGCTGTGGTAGATGACTTCTGTAGGCTTCAAAGCCAACAATAATAAAGTACTATTTTTTATTCCACTAAAAAAAAAAAAAGGCAACAGAGGCTTATATGAGACGTGCATACACATGTTTGGTTCCAGTGGAGTGTTATTCATGAGCACCCAAAGTTATTTCCTATCTGAAATCTGTGTCATCGCAAATCAGCTACATCGCTATTGCCTTCCTATCGTGATCCTTAGCATCTCCAAGTTACACAGATTTTCTGTGTACAGCCCTAGGTCCACCCAAATGTTCTGGGGCCACCTTTATGCCATTTCTCCTTGATGACTTCAGTTTACTGTTAAGTTAGGAAGCTAAGTTAAGATCAGCAAAAATTACCCAAGCCACTGAATCCAGTCCTCCACAAGCCCAGAAAAAAAACCCAACACAGTAGGTATTTCAATAAGCAAGCAACAACAAAAAAAAAACCTAAAAACTTAAAAAAAAAAAAATTAAAGAGTGGAAAAGCTGTAACGATAGCATCTCATGGGAAGGGAGCAAGAGAGGTAAGGCACTGCCAGTGTCCTCAGTCTGTACAATAGCCTGCAGCATGTTAAATGTCTATGGTCCGAAGAAATAGGCAAACTGATACAGATAAAATTCTCCTTAAATCCAAGCAGCTACTGTAAACTTGCTAAGTGTGAGATGTGCTACTAGGCATTACAGAAGGTGTTAGTGAAGTTGCACACAGGCACATGCACAGTAGTAAAAGGAAAACACTTCAAAACAACGTATTATCCAAAACAAAACTCTACTCTTTGTATAAGCCTGTTTTCATATATAATTTTTCCAAGTGCCCTTTATAGAATTTAGGCAAAACTTGAAATTACTTTTAACAGAAAGGCAACATGAATTGAGGATTCTAATAAAGCATTTCATACTGCATTTCACAACGTCTTACTGGAAACTTCAATTCAAGATGGGTCGCAGTCCAGAGGAATACAGGTTGGAATTTGGATTAAAAGACCATAAATGAAAGATAATGGCTTATCCACATTACGCAGATTTGCCTTTTTTCCATCTTTATTTGTTAAATTTATTTACAGTCACCACAGGGACCTCAGATGAAAGCAGATGAAGTCTGGTGAAAGCTCCAAGGAAAGCTTGGGTACAGTTTGTGGACCGATACAAACACTGACTTTGGCAATATATCCCAAGGAGATGGAGGCCATCAAGAAGAAAGAAATGCAGAGTTAATCCACCAACCCTAAATCCCATTGTAAAGGTAAGAAGAGACGCAGTTGCCCCTGTAAAGGTATCTGCCCACCAGAGGTGTGGAACGGCGTGGGCTGCCAGCAGCAACCTAGAGCAGAGAAGCCAGGCCCACTGCTGTTTCCCCATAAACCAACCAGGTCCTCGCAGGATCCCAAGGCTCGAGTCTCTCCCAGTCAGCCTCTGCATCCACTGAGCTCCAGAGACAAGGCCACCACAGTATTAGCTCTGAGTTGTACCTTGTGCTACCCACCCAGGGACACAGTCCCTCTCCCTCATTATTAAGCTGACTGCGCTATGGAGGCAGACTTGGATGGGGACATAATTTAGTAAGTTTGTGATATGACTAGAGACCTTTGGCACACTCTGAATAACCAGTGTTTCTGGAACTTAGCAAGCTTGATTACCTTGGAAGTTCTGACAGGAAAAATAATGTTTTCCTAAAGGTTGAAACAAATTCTTCTAAAAACAGCAGCAACCTAGGACCAAAGTCAAGATAACATTTCTATATTGCTATCGATTAGGCTCACAGAAGGACTTCTGCTCCACTGAAATGTAATATCTACCCCTTGGCACCACTCTTCTATGCACTTTGGCCTTTACATCCCATGAGCCCTTTAATCTCACGCTAAAGAGCCAACTGGTCCAGGCTGCTTCTCAGCCATCCAGAGAGAACTGTAGTCCTCAGAAGAAATTATTTCCCTCTACTCCTCCATCAAGTGATTTCCAAAGCTGAGCCAAAATAATCACACCACAAGCATACTTATATCACGCAGAGCCACCTGAAATATGTGGGGTTCGCTTCACTTCCCGCTTCACTTCCAGGCTACATTTGTCACTCACTGTGCTTAACTGCAGGCATATAGCAAAATGTTACAGCAATAAAAAAAAAGGATTTTCAATAACATTGTTGAAAACTAAGTTAAAACAGAAATTTAAGAAGAGTTTGGTAAATCCTGAAACGGGAAAAAGTTGAATGTGTCATTTCAGCATCATGGCTTTTCTTCAGTTCTTGATCCTGCCTCAGTTTTGAAAGCAGATCCCTCCCTCCAACTTTAAATCAAGGGCCCCACTGGACTAATGTAATCCACATGCTCACTATTGCTTACATGCAACTCGTAAGGGTCAGCTCAGCTGAATTATGACCCCATCACACATACTTCCCTACTGTCTGTTACCTTTATCTCAGAAAGGCACGTCTGGAGATAAAATAAACAGAATGTGACAAGCGTGAAGTTTATTATGTTTTCAAGAACTGGTTTTATGTATATTTTTGCTAGACATCAGACCAACAACATTTTGATGAGGTATTTGATTCAGAAATAAATTAAGTAAATCTAAGTGATGCATGTAAGCAAAGCATCAGCTATATATTCAGTACTGAGTAGACACAGAAGCCACTTTTTTTTTTTTCCTTTCAGAAAACAGACTTTGCATTGGAGAGGATTTGATCAAGAATTTCACATGAGAATCTTCTTGTGTTTATGGTTTTAGAAAGGCCCTGAATTCTGCATGGCCAGCATAGGATGAGCAGTTGGTCGAGTATTTGTGATGCGGTAAGAAAGCCGCTGGACATGCATAAGTAAATTAACATCTCTCCTCAGAGCCCTTGCTAAGGAAACGCAAATCTATCACAGGACAAGGAAATGAACAATTAGCAGAACCTTGCTTGAAAACAAGGGGTTTTTTCCCCCCAAAGAACAGGATTTGTTACATTTACTGCTTTTCCCTGACAGCAGCGAGAGGGCTTGCAGTGCCCGGAGCTGGCGGCGGTGGCACGTCCAAGCCGTGGCAGGAGGTCTGGCATGGGCTGCAGCAGCCGCCACTGCAGGCACAAGGCAGGGATGCAGGGAGCCAGGCCACGGGAGCGAGGGAAGCCAGAGGGAAATGCTGCTCTCCAGGGAGCGCTCCACAAAGCGGGAACATGATGGGTGCATGAAGGAGTACGTGGCATTAGCAGCACCGCTAACACCACAGCGACTTGGGGGAAACACGCAAGCTCCAGCCAGAATGTTCTACAGTCCTCCAGGTAGAACTCAGCTGCACTCAGATGCTAAAAAGGGCCGGGGAGAGGAAGAGAGCAACGAGCTGCTGGTGGAGCTGGGGGTGGCAACAAGCCTTTCATCATTTCTACCATAAGCACTGTGCAGCTGGAGGTGTTCAACAGGAGACTCATAAGAGTAAATCCAAAACTCAAGTGAGAACCGTTTCTGGCCCAAGGAAAGTGTCTCAACAAATTTTTATATATAAAGGGCTGTTAGCTCCCCTACGGACTTATCTTCTATTACACACTTCACCTAAAGGAGTACTATACGAAGCATACTGCCACCCGAGCCTTAACAGAGCCAACAACATAAAAGAACAAGATGCTAATCCTCATAATTTCCCAAAACATGAAGAAGTATCTGGATGCAGATACACAAGGTTTAGTCAATTTGCATTGTGCTGTGGTTGTGTGATACTCTGAAAACAAACAACCCATCCAAAACACAAAACAAAAGCACACCACTAATGGTTTGAAACTCAATAACGTAACTGACATGGCATTGGCTTCCTTTCAGCATTGTTTTTTAAACCCATGGGTGAAATATACTCTTACATGCCGTGGCTCCCACAGTAGATGCCCTCTGAGTATCTGCAGCTTGAGAAGAAAATAGCAGGTTTCAAGCCCATGCCTTTCAGGCATGAAACTCGTATTAGTAGACTAGCCTTACTAGCCTTTAATTTACAGTTTTTTCTAGTGGGTACATGTCAGCTCCACTACAAAGAGGTTTAATTAGTCTGTAATTTGGCATTGCAACACACTGGCTAGACAGACCAATGAAGAAGGACATGTAGGGAACTGCAGAGCAAACTGAAGATTTCTATTAATTTGGAAGCAAGAACAACTGCCATGTCCAAACCAACTTGTCCTAACCACTGCAACAGTAACAAAATAAGGAAATAATACACAGCAAAGTGCTAAACCGTTGTCCATACCTGAGATACAGAAGGTCGAGGGGGCAGTGCAGGCGGTGGTGGGGGCAGCCAGCCAGACCTCACAGCTGAACAGTGAGAAAAAAAGAAAAAAACAAACAAAAACAAAACCACGTTAATTTAATTTCAAATAAAACCAGAATTAATTTCCATGATAATTCCTAGCGAAGAGGCAGTATTCAACATTTTATTAACAGAAACCAAACTTGATCTTTATTGAGCAAAACCCTGTCTGAAACAGCTTCATGGGTAGTGAATGAGTAGTTATTTAATTACTGTAAAAACCCACAATGTTATGATAAAAAGCAGAGACGTAAGCCAGTCGGCCACAAGAGCTGTATGCTGAAGCAATCCAATTCTAGTTAAAGAATGCCAGAAACAGGGTCTACTTGTCCTTGGGACTTTGCTCTTCGTCATTAACATTATTGCCTTTTTTAAAAGCGATGCTTTAGCATCCAACATAGACATTAGCGTTCACTCCAGATAAAACACACTACATGATGGAGTCCAGCCTTAAAAAGAAAACATCTGTCATGGAATTAACAGGACAAAAGCCAAAATGAACCAAAAAGGAATCCGTTTCTTTGGCTTTATGTTTTGTATTTGCATGTTATTACTCACTGAAGATACCGGGGGGGAGAGGAGGAGAAACAAAGGGAGGAAGACAAACCCTAATGGTCAGTTCAGGCCCCTTTAACATAACGCAATGCCAGCTTTTAGTCTGAGCCAGCACAAAGGGAGGGTACCCATCATGTAGGTCCAGCCATTGTATTTCTCAGTTTCTTTAATATATCTAAAACCCATCATGGGACAACACTACAGGACAAGATGACGGCTTCCAAAGGCAGCTGCAGAGAGGCAGGCTGGGCTAGTACAGGGACACCAACCAAGTCTGGTGGGAGTCCTTAGGTGGGGTACCCTCCCCAAGCTCCTGTCACACTGAGTGCTCAGCGCTTGACCTGGCAAAGATACCAGACAGTCCATCCCTGCAACGGCAAGTTATTTGTATAGCAAAACAAAAAAAACCAAACCCAGTATTAAACCTAAAAATGCCTTTTATCACAATAATGCTAAGCAAGCAATTACATTTATACACTTTTTATTTCCATGCATATTTGAAAAAGCCACAGACCATTATGAACCTCGTTACAGCTTAGCCATTTACATATTTTATACACCAAATCTAAAATGTCTACATGGTTGAAAACACGAAGACAAAAGACATTAACCATTAAAGGACAACACTGACACAAGAGTAAAAGCATGTGGGTGAAAATATTGAGAACTGCTCCAAAAAGGCTTATAACACATTGGGGTATATTACATCTTCTGTATTGTGATCTCTTGAATCAAAATGAAGCCTAATATCACTGCACACAATGCCAAGGAGAGAGGCAGAACAATTAAAACCCAACCTACGTTAGGCAAGGGAACCACTAACAACCCTACAGGTGTAAGAGAGATTTTGAAAAACATGGTCATTAGGATCCTGTCTCCGGTGTTTAATCAGTTCTGCTTATAAAGCCACTGCAATACCAGTGTGATGTTATCACTACACTCTCCATCTCCTCTGTGCAACTGACCTTTAGAAAGGAACAGTGGAGTAAGAAACCTTCCTTTCCTTTAGTCTGAACGTCAGATTATTACTTCACTTATCTGAGCGTTGGCAGTGGCTTTGGCAAGTACAGGCAATAACAATGTTTGAAAACACCAACTCAGACACCAGTGCTCTGTCGGTCCATCAGCCGCACGCTGCAATAGCATAAAAGTGCTTACGCTCAGCGTGATACATCTGCCTTCAGGAAACCTTATGGGAGCTGTGCTGCGATGCTCTATGGAAAACACCTGCAAGCACCTTACCCACCCACCACCAGCAGCGATTACCACTGCAAGAGTATCATCTCTGCTCTCCATATAGCTCTAACACCATAGAATCACAGAATAGTTTGGGTTGGGAGGGACCTTTACAGGTCATCTAGTCCAATCCCCCCGCAGTAAGCAGGGACATCTACCACTAGATCAGGTTGCTCAGAGCCCCATCCAACCTGACCTTGAACACTTCCATGGAGGGGGCACCCACCACCTCTCTGCGCAACCTGTTCCAGTGCCTCACCAGCTTCATTGTAAAAAATTTCCTCCTTATATCTAGTCTAAATCTACCCTCTTTTAGTTTAAAACCATCACCCCTTGTCCTATCCAACAGCCCATGCTGAAAAGCCAGTCCCCATCTTTCATGCAGGCCCTCTTCAGGTACTGGAAAGCTGCTGTAAGGTGTCCCCGCAGCCTTCTCTTCTCCAGGCTCAACAGCCCCAACTCTCTCAGCCTTTCCTCTCAGGAGAGGTGTTCCATCCCTCGGATCATTTTTGTGGCCCTCCTTTGGACTTGCTCCAACAGCTCCACGTCCTTCCTGCACTGAGGGCTCCAGAACTGGACGCAGACTCCAGGTGGGGTCTCACGGGGGAGCACGAATCATGCAGGCTTCCCAACGACCCTCTGGCAGCCCCAACACCAAGCTAGGGAGTGCACTGCTGCCACAAGCACAGGGGTCCCAGGGAAGGGGCACGCAGGATCGGGGTCAGCCCTTCCAAATGTACGTAGCCCCCTCCAGGGCTTGTTGCTTAGGTACATGCTGGCTTACGCTTCTGCAGGCCCTCGAAATCTCTACTCCTTGAGCTGCATCCATTGGGAACTGGCCTGGACTTCAGCTCTAGAGGATACAGCACTGCTTTTCTAGGTATATCACTGGGTTTGAAGAGTCGGGGAGAGAGGACAGAAAAGCAGCAGGACTGCCTTTATACAGAAAGGCACTGGGCTTGCCAGAAAAGCATCTCCTGAAGTGGTTGCAAAGCCCCCCAAGACTGCTGGGATTTGGCCCATAAAATTCCAAAGTGAAAAGGAATTTTTCCGTAAGACGGTGAAATTAAAAAACAACACCAAAAAAACCCACCGCAAAAACCTGCTTCTTCAGCTTTCAAAATACAACATATATGAATTTAGCATTAAAGAAGTTAGATGCTTACACCACGTGCATTTGACCCAGTTTCCTCTTTTTAATCCTGCAAATTCTAACTTAAGCTACTGATGAAATATTCATAAAATTCCTGCTGTTGCAGAACATCTTCAGCCTGTTGTTAGAAGGAAATCATGCTTATGTGAGCACAATTGCTAGATAAAAGTTAGTTGACTTCTGAGGACTTGCAACAACTTATAAAAAACTCCTCACTTTTTTTTCTCCACAGGGCAATAAAAAAAAAAATTAATGACAGATGCTGCATGCTTCAGCCTTCTCTAGTGTCATTACCCAAAGAGAGTGTAATATTAACAGATACTCCTACGTTTTTATGTGTATCAGCAGGTGACTTGTAATATTAGGTTATTCCGGAGTGCCTGCCTTTCTGGGAGACTGCCCCGCACAAATCGATATGGCATCACCATGTTAGCTCTGAAAGTGAAGCCAAACACAGAGTCTGTTTCCAGAATGAAAGAAGGTTTGTTTCCAAAAGTAACACAAATACCCGAGGACCGAGCAACAAACAGACAAATGTCATATTTCCAGGCGCACACCTCAGAGCTTGGGATAAGCTGCATGCCATCACTCTTTGAAAACAAGTCTTCACACCCTGCGTAAAATCAGAGGGAGCTGGAAGGAGCAGGACGGGCCTCGCACAGGTCACCTTGTTACCAAGCGGCTTGGTGGCATTCACATCAGGGTGAGCCACATAAGGCAAATCTCAATGACAGCAGTGTGGAAAGGCTGTACAAATACCAGCAAAACAGCTTTAAGTATATCCAGTATCTATACCACATGTATTCCTGTAAATGATAGCATTTTCACGCACTAGTTACTCCCACAAAGACAGTGATAAGGCTTTCGCTTCAAAAATCATGGCTCTACTTAGCATGTTTACACTTCAAGACAGATTATCTGCATGGAAAGCCTCCAGGACCATTTTTTTCGCCCTAATTTGGCAATCACAAAGGTCTGATAGCACTAACAGGACACCACACTAGATAAAAAACCAGGTTTTCCAATCTGAAGCTAGATTAGTATTTTAAAACAAACACCAGGCTGTAAGGCTGTGCTGTGAAAACAGGCCCTGCCACCCTACCGGTCCATGCCGCTCTGCCTCCAGCCTCCCTAGCAGACAGCACAAACCCTCCGCACTTTCATTACCCACGGCAGTGAAAAGTATCAGTTGTGGTGACCATCCAAGCGGCTCCTTTACTTCTTTCATCTAGGAAGAGAAGACCAAGGAAAAACATGAAGTTATCATAGTCCTGTCAAACCTATGTGAAGCAGGTCTTTAGCTCACGGGGAACAGCAGCAGGGCAGGATGCCAAATTTAGGGTGGAACAAATGTGGGCACTCGGGACCCTTCAGAGTAACCTGTAAGAGCAACGTGCTGCACCTCTCCCACCCAATGACAGTCACTTGCCCTCTTCTTTCTTAGTATTGAAGAAAAATGCCATAATACACTGAGCTGCTGGATGCATGCTATTTTTAAAAATAAATTAATACTGAAACATCAGCATATAAAACTACACTTCCTGAAACATTTCCATGTCAGGTATTTATTTAATTTCTATTCTTCGCAGCTGTTTTCCTTCTCGTTTTCATACCTCTATCACCTTACCCTGGGTATCACCTCAGACACGTTACAGCTTTGGGTGAAAAAAATGTACTGTTATCTCATCTGAACTGAATATGAACAAAAGCAGTGTCCTGAAGAAGGGGGGGTTTCCTGGGTCAAGGGCCATTTTGTACCTTTCTAGCCAAAGTGAAACTAGCTACCGCCTACCAAAGGAGGCTGACCTCATCTCACACCAAAACCATACACACCTTTCATCCCATGATCAAAAGGGCACCCAGAGTTTGGTTGCTCCTCTTATTTTGGTCACCACTCCCAGTGGAAGAAAGGGCCCTGTGTTTTTCAGATCACACAGACGGTGCAGGTCTAATCAAACCCCAGCCTAAATGCAGGCTGCCCTGGATCTAGCTGGCCTAAATGTAGGTTCTTGCTTCTGTTCTGCTTCCCCACCGCC
>Ga0065711_1005780_pt1 | contig 29111 bp, 19 predicted proteins | sample Hoacrofraction12_FD_59098 | JGI IMG/M metagenome (GOLD analysis project Ga0065711, IMG submission 59098) | Hoatzin crop microbial communities from Cojedes, Venezuela - Epithelial fraction 12 v2 (version 2) | ecosystem: Host-associated > Birds > Digestive system > Esophagus > Crop | place... | reverse complement strand
ACGGCCTTGGGGCGGGCGGTGGCGGGGCCGGAGCCCTCACGGCCTGCTCAAGGCGCCGCCGCGGGCCCTCCTGGCGGGCCTGGAGGAGAGGAGCCCGGCCCTGCTCCGTCGCGTCGGGCAGCGCTGGGCACTGCCCCATGCTGCTGGTAGCGGCGGTGCTGACCCGGCCACCTGCCACGGTCGCGTTGCTGCGTGTTCTTCCCACTGTTTACTCTGGGGAAATAAATACCGCCAGTGAAGTTTCACCTGCTTAGCGGAGAGCTGAGTTTTTAAACTTTTTTGGTGTTGTAAGACTGACTTTTTTCACACAGCATGTTCCGCTCCGAACTAAGTATCTGAATTTCGTGTTGCGTCCCGTGATGCAGGATGCTGCTTCCCCTGGTGCTGTGTGCAGCCGTGCTGACGGGCACTGGCAAGGCTCGCGATGATGAGTGGATTGACCCCACGGATATGCTCAATTACGATGCGGCGTCGGGAACCATGAGAAGACCTTACAAGGTAGAGAAGGAGCGGATGCGTGAACACGCATCTCTCCCAAACTGCCCTGCAGCCACACGCAGCCGAAAGATCGCCCTGAAATCGTGATGTTAGAAAGCTGTAGAACTGCGGTCTCTTTAAGGTCATACAAGGTTACACCTCAGTCTGTACATGGAAGAGTGCTGTGTGTCCGTGGTTAAAACTGCAAGAAAAAAACCAGCCGCCCGTGTTGTTCTCGATAACTAGCGCAGGGCCTTCTACTGCCGAGTTTCTGTTGCACGCTGATGGAACCGCAGGAACTGTGCTGTCTGGCTTTTCACAGGTGGTGGCTGACTGCTTGATGCAGGTTGTGGCTCCACAGGTTATTTCTCTGAGGAGCGATGGTTTGAGCAGCTCTTGCTAGTTTCTTAAGCATAGCATTAAACATCTTGAAAATGAAGTTCCTAGCTGATAAAAGTCAGGAGAATTAAAGTTAATTATTATATTTTACTTGAATTATCCAATTCACCGGTAATATGGGACTAAAACCTGTTCATTTTGTGAGGGTATTATGAAAGTCACTGGTGTTTTGTAATGCTGGGCATCAGAGTTTGCAGAGGACAGTCAGTAGGGGTTGAGTGCAGTACTGTTAATAATTCACGAACATTGAGAAGGAGATGAAACATCAAAGGCTGGCGTTAACAAGGTGAATAACACTGTTGTCTTGTATGAGGGGTGGAGTCTGTGTATAGCATGAGGTGCCTATTGTTTATCCAGTACACGTGTGCACACATGGCACTGGAAACTGGTTGGTTGCACGGGCATCCCTGAGTTTGTCGTTTTGCAGCTTTCAAGTTTGGTTTTGCAGTCTTGAGTAATACCATCTTAATGCTTCGGAACATAGTTTTTCTGAAGCTTAAAAAATGCAGACTGCATTGCTTTTCTCCACAGAGGTACTCCTCAGCCTCCACCTGCCCCAAGTCCACCTGGCAGTCATCAGCATCCCTAAAATTCAGCAGCGAGCTTTGGAGTCTGTAAACTTAGTGCCCAACTGCTTCAGCTTTTCTAAAAAGTAGTAGGAGTTTTACTGTTGTCTCCCACAAAAATAGAGGTACATCTTAAAGGAGAAGAATGGCTGTTTTGGGTCAATCTGTCTTTTCATGGTTTCTTTTCTCCTCTGCCATGGGAGGCTTTAGGTAGGCCGGCTGTGTGGGCCAGCCGAGTCCTCAAAGCCAAGCTCTGTATTGGCGTGACTGCACTGAGCTGTGTGGTGTTGCACTTCGTTTTGGAGGCTTCTCTCGATGTGCATACCTGATCGTGGAGAAGCAGCACAGCTAAAACCACAAGCTGAGCAATCAGTGGAAAAAAATGAGGTGTTTTAGAGTGAAGAGGGAACATGGCAGGAAAGGCACGCAGCCGGGGATGGGGCTCTGTGTTTGCTCTCAGTCTGGCTGGCTGCATGGCCAGCTGGACTGGGAACGTGTCTGGCTGAAAACTGCCCCTGGGCTTGCTGAGCCGGTTGTTAGCCAGTCCCGTTATCTAATCTGATGCGCTGTGTGACACTCGGAGGAGGGGAAAGGGCAAGACCTCACCTTGCAAAGGTGTTTGGGTAAGGCAGTTGCCCGTTTGGAGCCTGAAACAACAGCAGAGAGGCTACTGGAGTATCTCAGCAGCAAGGACCGACACTCAGGTTTGAGCTCCTCTGTGCCTTTTAAAGTGATCTGACTACAGAAATGTCACGTGGCATATTGATCAAATTCTTTGATTCTAAAAATGTATGTTTTTCTTGTGTAATTTTAGGCAAACTATCATGACTCTGAGGATAAGACTGTGAATACAGTCAGTAATGAAATCCTGCCAAGTTCCAGGGAAGTAGATTCCTTGCAACAGAAGGTTTGTTATGGAACTTCAAAATATTTTCCGGCCTTTTGCAGTTTGTGCTTTCCGATGATGCTTTTCTGGGTGGTGTAGAACAGGTGTGCCGCTGGCGTACTTTGTGAGAGGCCATGCATTATGTAGGGGGAACCTCCTCGTTCGGAGGAGAGACTGGAAGTGGCTTGAACTCAATTCCAGATTGCTGCTCTGCCTACCAAGGTCCGTTTCCTATAATGGTTTATAGTGTAACAGAGGTTGGTAGGAGCTACGTGCTGCTGCCCAGTGCCAGCAGCTTAAATGTGGGCTGTTGGTGCTACATCGTGCTGCCAAGAGCTAAGAAACCCGACCTTTTGCTTTCAGGTTGGTCAGTTCTGTTAGATTTTAAGGGATGGGTTGTGAGCACCGAGAACATGTTTGCGGCTGGCCGTGATGTGCAGTGCTGCAGCTCTCAGGAGCCGCTGTAAGGCCCCCACGCTGCCGCTTCCTCTGAGATCAGGAGGGTGCAGCCGTGCTTGTGGAGCTACCGGGGCGCTCGCTTCCCTCAGCCGTTTGGAGACCCAAGGGCATATGTAATTTTAATGTTTCTTTAGTTACTTAGTATTTTTTATAGCATTTTTTTCTTTTTTTCACTGATGTAAACCTCAAATTTAAGGAGATCCAGATCTTTATAGTTTTTTTCTAGTCTTACTGAGGTTGGTGTTCAAACCGTGTCATCAGCAGATGTGAAATCTTCAGCACTGGCCAGTCCCCTGGAAAGCAGTATCTCCAGCAGCTGCGCACGCCTTTCGCCTGGTGTACTAATCACGAGATTAGTGCTAGCCAAAAGAAATGTGCCTCTAATCCTGAGTTTAATGTGTTGGTAGGGTTTTTTTTCTCCTATGAAGAAGCTGTTTTGAGGAGGAAGTGAATGAAATGTGTTTACATTGCAGATTGCTGAATGCGAGAAGAGGGATGCCAAATCACGTGAAAGCCGTAGCTTTTATATTTTTAAGCGATACTTGAATAAGATTTTAAATGAAGCTGGAAAACTTGGCCTTGTAAGTATTTGCAAAGTCATTAAAAATTAATTAGAATTCATGTTGCTACTTTGTGTGTTTTTCACAGTTACCAAGTGTTGATATTGTGCCACGCTTCCAACTAAAACACAGGGAACGGAATTGCAAAGGAAGAAGTGATGGCAGCCTCCGGCCTGGCTGTGGTTAGCAGTGCCTGCTCAGCAGAGGCGGCTGCCGTTTGATCTGTAGAGCTGCCAAAGGAAGGCTATGTGGCTTCAGAGTGTATCCAAGTACCTATGGGTGGGATGCAGCTACAGTCATGCCCTGTTCTGTTCGTGCGAGTGGCTGTTAAACTTGAAAGATACGGATGTTGTTCGTGTGCTTGCTGTAGACCTTTTAGGCCTTGGTGTTGGACTCTGCCACCTTAGCTGTCTGGGAACAGTAGCTTATGAGAGTGTGCACAGAAGAATCACCTTATTACTTTATTGTATTGCCTTCAGAGATTTTTTTTTTTCTGTTCAGAGGTAGAGGAATAAATTTTTAGCAATAAGCAAAACTAATATTAAGAAAGAACATTATACTTTGCAATGTAAAATTTTTTATTTCAGTATTTAATAGCTTCTGTCTGTATTACCCAGCCATGACTGGGGCACACGTAGCGCATTCCTAATTATTACTTGTTAATAAGAAGTGGTTCTAAAATTTTAATAACAGGTGAGATAACTCAGTTTTATAGGTTTTGCTATAGAATTGACAAGAGTACAAACCAGTTGAAATTGTGCTTTATATAGTTCAGAAGAATGAACAAAAAGGTTATAGAATGGCAGTGTGCTCCCTGTCCCGTGTCTTCATCCTGCAGTCTGCTTTGAAAAGGTGCTGGTACCTAGTGAGGGTATATAGTCGGGTTTTTGCCCAGGGATACAGTTTTTTATATGTACTTCTATTTCCAAATAAGCAGCTTTTAATCATTGTTTTGCTTTGCTTTTAATTCAGCCTGAGGAAAACGTGGGACGCGTCCATTACGATGCTGAGATCATCCTTACAAAACAGACGTATTCGGAGATCCTCAGGTTTCTCAGGGAGGAAACCTGGCAGTCAGGTGCTGTGGATGATGCACTCAGTGATATTTTGATCAATTTTAAGCACCATGATTATAAAGCTTGGCACTGGAGATTTGAAGACACTTTTGGAATTGATCTATATAATATGTTTCTGGTAAGAGAAAAGAAAGGTGTTTTGGTTTTTTTTTTTTTCTGTTTTCTCCTGTTTCTTTGTGCAAGGCTAGTCAATGAGTATTGCTGTCGTGACTCCACGTGTCAAGCAGTTCTGTCCGTCTTACTGACAGTGAGTCAGTCTTTGTCTCATGGTTGCTGAAGATAGAGGCGATGCATTCACTTGAAGGAAGAATTCAAGGTTTTTATTCCTATGGTTATCTTTTCTTTTTGTAGCTTTGTGGTTTTTTTCTGGTATGCTTTCTTTTTTCTCTTCTTTTATATCTGTGTTGTGTGACTCGTTACACTCTAGTGCTTTTTTATCATTTAAACTGACAACATGTGCATTACAAATTTTACAGATTTGTCTCTTGCTCAAATAGATGCTGAAGCTGTTGGCTTCTGCAGGAGTTGGAATAAATTTATATCAAGACAGGTATATATTCGAGGTCTTATAGATCAGAGGGGTTTGTGAATTTTGTGGAAAAAAAATTATAATAGTGTTGGCGAGAAGGAGAACGTGACTGAAAATGCCATATTCTCTAAAATGGAATTACAAAATACTGAGGATCTTACTAGCAAGCTGAAGCTCTCTGAATAAATGTTTACAATTCAGAATATGCTAACATTTTATTTTGACATGGCCTTGAAAGTAAGTAGCCTGTCTAGTTTTGGGGGGGTCCATGGGAGCCAAATGAAAAAAGCAAGCTGTCACAGCGTAACCTCGCTGTTAGGAGTCCTGGGGTGGAACAGGACTGTGAAGTGCTGCTCTGAAGTCTTGCTTCTGTTACCCAAACTGTAACTTTGTCTCTTAACCAAACTGCAGGAGCTGGCAGCAGTGGTTCTGTGGTTCATAGCAGGCACGTACTACTCAAGCACTGAATTACACCAATTTTATAATTTTAAGGTAGGGTAGTTAATGTGATAAATATCCTAAGGAAGAAATAACTAAATATCATCACAAGAAAGAAATTAGAAGCTGCAGCGTAAAGCTGTGATAGGAGTGACTACTAGCAATACTGTGAAATGTTTCTGCCTCGTACTGCAGCAGATACGCTGTGAAAGCAAGGAAGAATTCTCTCAGCTGTTCCACTGAGTGAAACTAGTAAAAACGAAAGTTGGAAGTTCCTTCATGTCTACTGGCAGTAAGTGTGGAAAGTTCCAGATCTGAAAGAATTGTAATTTTTTTCCTGTTTTCTTTTTCAGATACTCTTGTGCTTAGTGTGCATTGTAACTGTAATAGCTACAGAGCTCTGGACACATATTCATTGGTTTGTTCAGCTAAAACGTGTTTTATTAATAAGTTTTCTCATCAGTTTTGCATGGAATTGGCTTTACTTGTATAAGGTAAGTTGTTCTGAAATCTTAATGGCTTTTAGGCTTAAAATTTTAGTTATGAGGAAGTTGTGGTTATTTTATTTCCTTTAGTTAGTTTATCTAAAGCAATAATTGACCACAAAATACAAAAGGGATGAGCGTTTTGTTTTGCATGTTGACAGGTGTATTAGTCTTAAAGAAGAAAAGAAACCCTGCCAGCTTTTATCCTGCTGCAGAGGTGCACAACATCCATAAAGCAGCAGAACTGTGATTTCACTGTGGGGGCAGACATGACCTCTGTCTAAAGCAGCCTGGTAGAAAAGTCTTAGGAAAATATACTGTGGTGTTTTTTTCTTTCTAAAGATTCCCTGGGTGAAACTGTATTGGACGTGTGGTAGACTAGGGAGAAATGCTTCACTAATGGTGATAAAATGGCTGACCGTACAATGGTATTGGTTTTAATGAGGAGGGATTTATGCGGCTAGGTCATGGTCATAGTCCAACCACAAAATCTCGGTCCTCACATCTGTCATCAGAATTTAACTGCAGCTTGTCAGACCCAGGAACAGTGGGGTGCTACCCAGGAGGAGGGCTCTTGAACCTGAGCGGGCTGCCACGCAGAGGGCTTTGATTGAGTCAGTGGAGAGTGACAGAGCTTCTCAATAGATGATCTGAATTAATTTTTCCTATTTGATTATCAGCTGCAGTCTGTAAGGGAAAATTATAATGAATACAGGTATTTGTTAATGGGAATTACTTAAAAAAGAAAACGGAATCTTCTGATGTTTTAATTAGTAATTGCATGGCAGCTGTCTCTGGTTTCAATCCAGAAACATTTTAAGGCAACAAGAAGTCAGATTGCTTTTGCCCTGAACTTGTATCTTTGAAGTTTGCTCCTTTGGTAATTCAGACTGCATTTGGAGAATAACTTGGAGGTAGCCGTATGCGTAGTCTTTATCCATTCGCAGGAAGTGCTTAGAATTTAACTCTGTTAAATTGTTTAGGTAGCAAACTTTTCTTACCCAGGTAATGATCCCAAACCTGCTGCTCAGGTGCAGTGCTGCATGGACGCAGGGGTTCTGTGCCCAGCACCGCCTTGGTTTATGTGTTACAAGTCGTTCTTCGTCCCCCGCAGCTGGCCTTTGCGCAGCATCAAGCAGAAATCGCAAAAATGGGGCAGTTTGATAACGTCTGCGCTGAGAAGTTGGACTGGGGGGCGAGTCTCATTGGTAAATACTTGTTTCATTTTGTAATAGTATTTAAGATCACAAAATACTCAGTAATAGTATCCAAGAATACTCTCAATTTCTTCATGAGTAGCACATTGAATCTTCCTCAGCAATACACGATTATCAGTTTTACCATTTTTGCATTCCGCAAGACTTTCTTGAAGCCTTTGAAGGATCTGATCACAAAACTGTGCTTAGAGCACAACAGGGTGTTACTTCTTTTCCTCATAACTTACCCGGTGAGGGTTTCCCCAGGACCCCTCTGCCAGTACCATTCAGTGCTGTTTATTGAAGATACGAGGGCGGAAGTCAAGAAAAAGATTGTTTTGGTTTTTTTATCTTCCAGGCCTGCAAGTACAATGGACTTCAGAAATTAGACCTGTAACTACTTATTCTAGTTTCTTTATTTTACAGAGCAAGTTCAATTTTTTTATTAGCCATTATTTATTATCCAGTGCTGTAGGAGATAATGATGGCAACTCCTAATGAGTGCTTGTTACAGTCTTCCCTTTAGCATTTATTGGCAGTGATTGCTCTGTTTACATCAAATTTCAGTCATTTGGGTTCTGACTGCAGTGAAATCAAACTACAGAACCACTGATGTCATAAATTACTTGTTTATAACTTAAAGTTCCCTTAAGGAGTAAGACAAGCCACTTATAACTAAAATAGTCTCTTGAAATCTGGCAAGCAAAACACACATTTTCTTGCAGCCTGGCAGATGATTAATAACACTCAGAATTATTTCTGATTCAGTAGGTGTGGACAAAATGTGCTAGATAATGGTTCTCACAGACAAGGCTGAGTTTTCTTCTGAGGCTTCTAGGGACTAAGTTCATCTATCACAGAGAACTTTCTTGACTAAACGTGGGAAAACCTCTGCTTCCTCTCTTTCTCTCCAGCCTTCCCTCTCCCTCCTGCATCCCCTTGACTGCATAAACTACACTGCCAAGCTAATACCAGATTTTTAAAAATAAAGCTGAGCTTTGAACTGTGTCTAGAAGAATTCTCTTCCATCTATAATTGAAATGCTACTTTCTGTACTACTACTGTGTCATAAAATAAATTTTAAAAAGTAGTAAAAATATGTCTCTGCTTTTACTACAGAGTGGCTTAGAAGTAAATGGACGTTTCAGGACGATCCCTGTCAGAAGTACTATGAAACTCTCCTAGTAAACCCCGTTTTGCTGGTTCCGCCGACAAAGGTACGCTCCAGGCCTAACGAGACAGCTCATGTGTATGCCCACAGTCAGTGACAAGACCATTTTTCTATTTGTATTTTTCTAGGCGTTGGCAATTACTTTCACAAACTTTGTAACAGAGCCTTTGAAGCATGTGGGACAAGGTATTGGCGAATTCATCAAAGCACTTATGAAGGAGATACCTTTCATTCTGCAGGTTCCAGTGCTAATTATGATGGCTCTGGCTGTCTTGGTTTGTATACATGTATCTTATACTTAAAAGCTCAGGTTTTTTGGTTTTTTTTAATATATTAAACTTATTTACATTTAAGTATCATTACCTATTATATTATTTGTGTCTTATTTGTACTACTGAACAGATTTCTTGGCACAGATGAAATTATTTATACCAGGGAAATTTTTTCTAGACAAAATCTTCATAGTACAGTTGGTTTAGCAATTAAAATGCGTTGTTTGTATTAAGCCACATCTCTCCCCGACTCCCCAAGTGGGATAACATAGTATGAAACTGCTTAATTAGACTCTGTGACAGTTTATTGCAGCTTAGTTCCCATTTCTTCTTTGTCTCTTACACAATGAGGCATGTACTTGGTATTTTGTACACAAAAGCATTGACTTAGAGCCTTCAACTTTATTGTAGCACCAAAGATGAACTCCGCAGCCTGGCCGTGCCCGCAGTGGGGTCAGATTACAGAAAGCGTGTGTTTTATTCAGCTGTCCTGATCACTTGAGCTTTTCTTTCCGTGTTTTTTAGATATGTGTTTTCTCTGTGAAAACCATAGGCTGCAAATACTTGGTGTTCTTTTTTTTCCCTCCCCCAGGCTTTCTGCTATGGTGCAGGATCATCAGTGTCTGTGTTAAGATACTTAACAACATCTCAGAAGAGAAGTCTTCCTCCACCGGACAGTCAACAGGAGAAAATAGACTTTAGGCAATATGATGGGAGTAAATCAGATAGCTGTTACTTGCAGAAGCCTCCTTACATTTGTAGAGGGCCTCATGACAGAGGAGATGCTCCCGTGAGACCAGGAAATGGCAGCAGAAGCCCTGACATCGTGCATCCAAGCAATGAGCCAGACACGCAAGTAGAAGAGTCTCGCAAACCAGAACCTGGTGTATGTTAGTCCCAGTGCTCTTTTTGCTGGGATTGCATTTAATAGATTTCAGTGTCATCTGCTAGAACATGTTTAAACAAGCCAAATCTTGGGGAGAGAAGAGTTAAGGAAGTACCTGTTCCCCTACAGAACGGTTTGGTAGAGGTATCTTGGGCATGCTTTGTTCTGGGAAAATACTGTGCAATGGCTAACTGTGGCAGGAAACCACTAAATTTAAAACTTTATACTTTTATAGCAAAGACTTAAATAACTTCTGTTTTGAGAGATCAGTACTTGTGTCAGCCTGGGCAATAATGATTACCCCCCCCAGAGGAAACGTGGGGAAAAGAAGCAGTGCTGACTTTCCTGTGAACTATAGAAAATTAAAAACACTCTAGACTGTGCTTATTTACTTGCTTTCCCAGGAGACAAAGATACCAGTTGTGCTTTGGGGCAGTTCTGCCCCTTAGGCTGAGATGCACCTGAAACAATAGATGCCATCTCTTTGGATTGCTTCATTAATAGCTTATTATTAATTTTTACAGAATAGATTGCACACTGAGTGTGAAGTTTGTAGACTAGAAACTGTCACAGCTGAAAACCTTACTGAAGAACATGCACTTCAGCAGCAGAAGCAGGAGACAGGCAAAGCAGAGCAAGAGACTGGAGAAAACTGTGATCCTAATAAAAGCCTAGAAGGGAAAAGTTCTGCAGTGGAACCGCACGAAGAGAAGAAAAACAGCAGTCCGGGTGACTCGCAGGAAGGAGACTAAGGAAGGCCCAGCTCTGCTGTAAGTTTTGTCTAATCTTTAGTTGTCACTTGATAGTTCTGCTCTAGTTCTCAAATGTTGAAAACTGGGCATCAGTAAGCTCATGGGAACCCATCTTTGGTCAGAGCATTAGTAAGCATAGTTGTGAGGTAAGCAGAGGGACTGAGTATACGTACTACTTCTGCAATTTGAAATAAAGATGTTGGTAAGAAAGGTAATACAACTTTAAGTGGCCCAGATAACAGGCTTGCGGGGTGTTGCTGCTTGTTTGAAATAAAGTTTGTGTAATAAGTTTTGAGTAAAGCTGGGTATTCAGTGATCTAACAAACACAAGCCTGATGAGGTAACTCTCAAACAGCCTGAAGAAAATTGCTGATATCCCTGTAGGGGGTGATTCTGCCCCTCTGCTCTGCTCTGGTGAGAGCCCCCTGGGAGTCCTGCATCCAGCTCTGGAGCCCTCAGCACAGGACAGACCTGGACCTGTTGGAGCGGGGCCAGAGGAGACCACAAAAATGATCCGAGGGCTGGAGTACCTCTGCTATAAGGAAAGGCTGAGGGCTGGAGAAGAGAAGGCTGCAGGGAGACCTCATTGCAGCCTTCCGGTACCTGAAGGGGCCTACAAGAGAGCTGGAGAGGGACTTTTGACAAGGGCATGGAGTGACAGGACAAGGAGTAATGGCTTTAATCTGAAAGAGGGTCGATTTAGATTGGATACAAGGAAGAAATTCTTCACTATGAGGGTGGTGAGGCCCTGGCACAGGTTGCCCAGAGAAGCTTGGCTGCCCCCGCCCTGGCAGTGTTCAAGGCCAGGTTGGACAGGGCTTTGGGCAACCTGGTCTGGTGGAAGGGGTCCCTGCCCATGGCGGGGGGGCTAGAACCAGATGATCTAGAATATCGCTTCTAGCCCAAACCACACTATGATAATTCACATAATACTGACTGCAGTTCAAATAAATAGTCATCCTGGGACTATATTTTGTTTTGTATTCTTTAAAATGAGTTTGCTGCTTGTCAGGTCAGTTTTAGGACAACTTGATGATTTTCTTCTAGTTTAAGAACTTGCAGAGGAGCAAGAAGCTGATGTTATAGCAGATGTTTTTTTTAGGGCAATTCAAAGCTGAAGGGGAAAAAGGAAGCACTGAGTAAAAGTACCGAAGATCAGCATGATAAACCAATGGTAATACATGGTTTTTGGAAGAATATTCTGGCATTTCTCCTTAAAAGCAGGAGGACAGTTTTACTTTCAGTAGGATTCAATTTCAGTGTTGAAAAAGCTGCAATAGAATGTTTGTAACACTTTCAGTCGTTGTAAGACAGTTTGAATTATGTAGAGCCTGTGTCTGTTAGCTTCAGAGTAAAATGGCATTGTAAGAATAGTTAAAATTAACTGTAGATTCTTCTCCAGGGGTATAATCATTCAAAAAAAAAAAGTGACATCACTTCATTTATAAATACCTGAAGTGAACAGTTTGCCACCTTTGGTGTTAAAAATCAGTGGCTTCTAACGCAAGATACCTACACTTAAAATACAGCCCTCGGGTTCCAAGAGCTACCTCAGTACAGGCATCCGCTGAGGGGAAGACGAAGTTACAACTGTTGTTCCAGAGAACTAACCCAACATAGCACGTCCTTAGCAAGGGAAGTAGTTGAGGTCAAGTAATAAGCAGCATACATACATTTACTGTTTACAACATTATAAATTCAATTGCTGCAGGAATTACTTGACGTCCGTGGCAGTCCATGCCCAGTCCCTGCTGCAGGGGCTGCTGCTGGTGGTGGACATGTACCCCACAAGCTACAGAACAGTGCTGGCAGCTGTTACTTAAAAACAAGTATATCTTCTTAAAAATTCTTCTGCTTGTAAAATTGCGCAGAGTAATACAGGAAACATCTACTATTGCCAGAAAAACCCACTGTATTCTGAAAAGACTATTTTTGTATTAAACAATTAAAATTAGCGTTTGATGGTTTGGGTTTTTTTTTAATAAAAATGATTGTTTGTTCCAAACTGTGTTTCTGCAAAGACAGACTAAGTACTGAAGCTATTTATCAATTTTTTTTTTATTTTAAAAAAAAAAGTATAAAAGAAAACAGGACCTTTTTTCAGGGAGGTACAAATCAGAAAAAAAAAAATCAAGTTTTCATTAAAAAGAACATACAAATGTTGGTCTTTCTTACACTAGATTGAGACAGTACAATCCACACATCAGCAATGAGAATACCTTGCCAAGGAAAAAAAATTCGTCTTAATGTTCATAGACAGAGGCAGTTAATAGGGAGATACAGTAAGCGGTATCTCAGACACTGCTAAAAGCAGCTGCCAACTGCAGAGAGCAGTAGCAACTCTAACTACTGGTCATGAGTGTGATGCTGCTACTATTTATACAAAAAAAAATATTAGAAAGGGGAAAAATACTACTAATTGCCATCATCTGTAAAAAGGCATGTATTTCCAGCAAACAAAAATGATCCCTAAGATGCTACTGTACAGTAGGTGTCTGTTTCTTTCTTTAGCTAGAATTGGGTCCCTTTATAGTTGAGGGTAAATGGACTCTTTGTTCATCCATTCTCTTCGCTTGTGATCGTAAAATCAGGCTGAAAAAATCCTCATCTGGTACAGTTGGTCCTTTTGCAGATGATGGAGGAGCACATCTTTGGTCATCCAGTCTGGAACCCTACAGACAGACCAAGCAATAAAGCTGCATATTTACAGGAATATATAAAATAAGTGAACAAAAAAAGTGAAAAATTACTAAAAGCTTTTGGTTTCAGATTTAAAACTATTGCAAGGATTTAATTGATAAGTTTTGTTTAAACTTCTCAAACACCATTAGTAAGTTCAGAGTGCAAGTGTAGCTAAAATGGTTCCTCTGAACCACTTGTCCACGTGTATGTGAAAACAAAACCCCCAGTTTTAGTTCTTGTCCATACTGCAGAATGAGAGTGAAGTGTCCTTTGTCCAGAAGAAGAATTTTAGCATTAGTGCATGGTATTTCTGGTCTCATACAACAGAAACTATGGTGGTCTTCCTTTCCTTATACAGGGAGTGAAAAATGGCCACACTGTTGTCAGATTTGGAAAGGCAATATTGAGAGAAAGTTTTCCTCCAAACTCAGAAGGGTACATTTTAATCACAGTGTTACAGAGCACTTTGCAGAACACCTCTGAGAGAGTTTCTGTGCTCCTCTCGCCCAGCCACCCCTTGCGGTCAGGTCTTACAAGCATCAGCCTGTCACCTGCGGCCTGGCTGTGGACTGCAACCCTGTGCAGCAGCTCCTCGGCCTGAGCTGGGAAGGCGCCGTCCTGGGCAGCAGCAGGCTGCCGCCGAGCGCGCTGGCAGGGAACACGCTCACTTCAGGAGCGGCGCCGCTTGCGGTCTTGGATGGGCCTTGGACAGAGGCATCTGCGAGACAAAAAGTCTCAGCAGTCAGCTGCCCTTTTGTGCTTCTGTGTAAAGCAGTAGCATCCGTTATGCTGGAGGGGATTCAATTTCTCTGTTCCTTTCTCAGTGAGCACAGCCAGTCACTGCGTTATGGTTGCAACGCCTAGTGCACGTGAAGAGGCAAAATCTATCAGATTAACCTCCACATTCTTTGCTTGACTCAAAGAAGGGACAGACAAGCTGCTGAAACAGAACACAGTATTTCATCAGGTTGATGAACACTGTCATTGTAGACTCAGTTCCAGCCTCTGCTTCCCACCCAAGCCACCATACTTACCACCTTGGAGAACTCAGTCTCTGAGTTTTGTATTTTGAGATCCTTATCAACCCATCAGGTAAAACACGAAGCCTTTTAAATTAAATGCTTTTTGGTCTAATGGGTATATACACCATGCTCTGATCGACAGTCAGACACCTCACTTGTATGTTGCTATGAACTATTATTTAAGCTTGACGTAAGTGGAACGATGATCGCTCTCACCACTAAAACTTTGATACCGAATTCTTTCATCTGATAAGTTAGGATTCCTGGTATATCAGGTGCCGTTCTAACAAGCCAGATCTAAACACATTTTCTTAAAATCATTTTACGTACTCCTTTTAATAGCCTCACTTGTTTTCCTTCACTTTTTTAGCATTTATTACTTTAAATGGCTAACATGGTATAAATACCAAAATTACACTTACTAGACACTGGATAATTTGAAAAAACCCAATCAAAACAGAAAGAGAAATTGTAACAAAAATAACCTTGGGGAAAAAAAAAAATCCTAATTTTTTGTTCTCTGTGTTCTTCCTCATCTGCCAAATCAATCTGTATCTTAAAACACGATAAACAAGGTCACTTACTTGAAGAACCTAAATAAGCAGGATGCACAAATGAAATCCCCAAAGACACAGAATCTGAGGAATTTTTGTAGAAAACATACCTGGCATTTTATCAATATATCAAAGAAGTCATCGTCGAGTTCTCTGTTGTTACTTGCCATGAGGCGCCCCAGGACCGACCGACTGTTGTGTTGAGTAAGACGAAGCCCGGGCAGGTTACTAAAGCTGGCGCGTTGGTCATCTAGCCGGCGGCTCTGTGAGCTAGCAAGTAGGTCTAGAAATTCATCTGTGTGGGGTGAGACTACAGAAGTAGGAAACGCTGAGGAGGAGGAAGGAAATGAGTTAGCCTAGAAATAAGTTCCTTTCAATAGCAAGTCTTGCATGCAAAGACATTTATAAAATAGTATTTGGCAGGAACTAAAGTCAGGTACGGATTTTACTTTTAAAGAATTACATTTTCTCATTGTTTTAGGTGGAGTAGAGGATGTTGCCACTGAAGCAGCTGAGAATCTGTTCTTCTCCTGGAAGTAGCATCTCTGATCATCCATCCTGTTACTCTGGAATCGACTCAGCAGATCAAAGAAACCTTCATCTGCCATTGTCTCTCGACTGTTTTTCTGAAGAGGAGAGAATAGTTAGGGGTATTTCGAACTCAAGAGTACCTAAAACTAGGACAACTGTATCACAGTTTCATTCCAGTAACATGCTTGGTATTTGCACATCTGAAATCCATTAAATGAATTTTTTTTAGTCATCCATTTCTATAGACAGAGCCTTATCATAGGAGGAAATGCTAATAATATGGCAAGCATTTTTTGAAGGTAAAATATATTAAAAACATTTCATTCTCTGAAACAGAAAGAAACAATACTCTGACCAGTACAACTGGAGTTCCTCCTCCTCAGCCATGAATCCACCAAAAACCCAAATGCCCATGAAAATAAAAACAAGAGCAGCAATGAACAGTTCCCATTGCCTCCTTGGGTCTACGGTCAAAAGTACTCCTCTCATCTATGTCAAACGACTCAGTCCTTTTATTTTTACCTGAATTCTGTCAAGAGTGCAATAACCTAAAAAATATGTCAAAAATATCTCCCACTGTCTGAATCAGAAAAACTAGATTTTTTTAAGGTTGGAGAAGCAGGGTGTAGAAGAGACTAGAAATGAAATACATGTGCAAGCTGAGCTGTAACTTTAGAAAATCCACCAGGAAAAGAAATGTTCCAATAGCAGGGAAAGTTTAAAGCTGGTATCACCCACGAGACAGCTGTGGCGTGGCAGATTCTGCATCATTTGACAGAGCCGTAGTGTTCAAATCCAGTAAAACTGACATGGACAGCTGCAGGAATGTGCTTGCCATAATTTTGATGAGACAAAGATCAGTAAAGGCTATGATCTCCACAGCTCGCCAAACCTACCCTGTGAGAGTTTGGAAGTCGGTGATCAATTGAATTACTGGCATCCTGCAAAACTTTGGGCGTGGTGCCGTTTTTGTACTTTTTGCCTTTTAGTCGATTTACAAAATGCAGTTTTGCTGAAGGTTTGGCAACCAGTGGTTTCTGTTTAGCAAGAATCTCACTGTTCCAGTTCTGAACCTAAGAAAACAAGAGTCATGGAATTAAGCCTTCTGGTTTTAATTACCTATACTGTTACCTCTTACTCGCTGCTGCTTTTCCTCCCCAAACTGAAGCAGCTTTTACATTGTTTAGTTTACCCAACCATGACGATGTGAAAACTTAGGGTTTGGTTCTGTTACCTGACCTGTGACTATTGAGCTCATGACCTGGGGCAGGTTGGTACTGTTACTGATCGGGCTTCCAACTGAACCGTAGTGCAACACCTGACTGACTGACCTGTGGTCAAATAGTAGAAACACACTGTGCAGTGCAGGAAACTTAATGTGAATGCTAAAATACAGACACAGCTGGCATTTCCCACCTGATATTCTTATAATTGGAAAGGAGAAAAAAAATCTGTAAAGGAATACATAGTTTTATAAAGCATTAGAGCAAAACAAACCCTTACACAAACCCAGATACTCAGGCCAGCCTTCTATGAAGCCCTTAATACACACAAAGTTCCCAGTAAAGATTGAAAAGGAAGAGGGAGAAGAATGCCAGCACAAGAGCAAACAGGAGTGACCATTTTGTTTCATTCAGGAACAGAATGGATAGCTTTATCAACACAAATTCTCTTCCAAAATAAACAGAATTATCCACAAAATCGACAGCTTTATCTACAGCTGACAAACTCTATAGTAACTGAATAAAACCCCATTTTTTTTCTTGATGCAACATCAGAAATTGTAGACAGTCACAAACCTTTCAGCAACACTGCCTGCCCCAATAGATTGCCTTTTAAAGGCTTATTTAAGATCAGCACACAGATTCCAACTCCAAGAAGATGGTGTCCTCTACAATCAAACCACAACGCTAATGTCATACGTTGTTCTATATATCAAAGACATTTATGGAATGAATTTTCAGAATCTACTAAATGAGTATCTTGAAAAAAGCCCTTTATAAGAGCTAAGCCGCAATACTAGGTTAATACTTTATTACAAAATGTCATGAAACATTTTAGTATATTTAGGGCACAGACTATTACAGGCTATGTATTTTAAAAGATAGCACAGATAAACAGAGAACAAGAAAATATAGCTGATTCTGGCCAAAAGTTTAGAGGTCCCCTGCAGAGAAATCACCCTGGACTAAACACACGATCTTTGTGAATCCATACACAAAGAGGCTCTTGAGCATCAGTGATGACTTCAGCTGTACCAACTGTCCAGATGTCAGCTTTGAGATTTAATTTCCGATTTGATAAACGTGACAGTAGGCTTTGCATCACTTGAAGAGACAGGCTTTAGATATCCCAGTATGGGGGGGAAAACAGCAATTTCAGTCTGCCACTGGAGTCGTTTATGTTGAACTGCCAGCACTGCGTTGAAAGGCGGACAGAATTGGAAGTAAATCTCTCGAAGACTGACATAAGGATTTTAATTGGGAACTCCCCGCTCCAGGAGATTTCTCTGACCTTCGGGGCAAAGTTACTTTACTTTTCTGTGACTCAGTTTCAGCATTTCTGAAATAGCATCAGTACTCAAGGTGGATATTGAAACTCCTAATGGCTCACAAGATGGTTGAAATCCCAAAGTGAAAAACACAGCGTGCATTTCAAGTGCCTATAAAATGACTGTAACCAAAGAAAGAATGTTCAGAACAGCTGAGCTAAAGCTTAGGAATTTTACTCTGAATCTCTTTCATGCTGCAACCTCAAACCACTTCTAAAGAGGAGACGAAAGGAATTCCTTTGATGCACACTACAGAATCCCGTCCTTTCTTATTTGTGAGGGGAGTAAAGCAAGCTTTCCACAAGCCATTACAACCATTATATGTGCACGATGCTGACTGTTACCTACCTGAAAAAAGTATTATTTGTTAGAATTGTTAGACCTGCTTTTACCTTACTCTTAAGATGTAAATTAAAGAGGGGATGCAAATGACGCTTCAACATTCTGCTGAGTTCTTTCAAAGTCATTAACTACAAAACTTCTGACCATTCATAACTGTTGAAGTTAAACCCTTAGAAATGTTTCATTGCAATCTCACTGGCAGAACAGAAAGGAGGAAAGTACCAACCTTTTCTGGTGTTAATTTCATAAGTTCCATGTTCTCCATACTGTGACGGCGTCCTACTCTTGGTCTGGTACCTNCAAGAAAGAATCAAGTTCATCTTTTTATCATTAAGAGGTATGGTATCACCTTCAAAGCTGGGGCTGTGCTCATCTAAGGTCCAAGATACAGCAACTCTGAGTTCCACAATAGTGCAGTTAAATACAGTAGCAGGGAATAACCACTAGCAAAAGCAGCCTTCAAAACCACACCAATCTAAGCTTTGTGTTGCTTTCATGGGACTGAAGAGAAGGACCATGGATCTTTGAACAGAGGAACATCAAATGAACTGGGTTCTGCTGTAACACCCAGTGTCACTAAGATGGTAGGAAGAAAAAGGAAAAACATAATTTAGCAGTAAACAGATAGATCTCCCACATTTAAAAAAAAAAAAAAAAAGGTGGAGGGGAACACAATTAGAAACATCATGTGAAGAAACTAAGTAATAACTTGTGATTCACAATGTAAATCCTTCAGAAAAGGAGGAGCTGAGGGGGTCCAATACTGCAAAAACCACCTCTTTTGCTGGTGGGGAGGGGGGGGGGAACCAACCCAATACAAAAAACCCCAAACCTGCATACTCAACCATCTGTTGTCAGAAAACCACGCAAACAACAGATTCTTTTTGAAGTTCACTGTTAGAAAGTATTGCAGAAATAGGCACGTACCAGTGAAACTGTTATCTACCACATGGCTTTCTGACATCATGGAGTTGTTTGTGCTGTAGCTTAATCCAAGAACCATTTGAAGATCTGAGAGATTAAGTCTAGCAGTGAGCTCTCCACTTCTGTCTCCTACCTGCAAGCAAATAGAATAAGCAGTTCTATTACTGTTACAAAGTATACACATATGTAAACGCAAAGCAAGCCTTGTCCCCTAGATCTCTGAGAGGAAAAAGCTGAAAAAGTTTTCCTGGAAACTGAGAGAATGATCTTTTTAATGAAGTACGTAACAAGTAAAAGCTACGTAACAGAGCCTCTGCAACCCAATAACTTGAATTCCGTGATGACACTACTGGAGGTGGCACCAGAACTAAGGAGCTAGTTGCAGCGAGATATGGCTGAAATAATTTGGAAACAACTATCTCGGAAATCATTCAAAATCCATTCTATTATTCCAAGCGACATGCATGGCACACCTCCATAAAATCATTGTGTGAAAGCAAAAACCAAGAGCCAATATACACGGAGTGCCAAAATCATACCTCTCTTGAAATCTCCAAGTGCCTTTCTGCAAAATGCATAGCTTGGTCATGATTTCCCAGAGCAGTATATGCATTCCCTAAACTCCAGCATGCTCTTCCTTCACCGATTCTGGAAAAAATAAACACGTTTTCAATTACACCTTTACTCGCTGAACACTAGGGGTCAGGTTTTCACAATATTGCCACAGTAGGACTGCTGTGCCAAGAAAAATGAAGGCTGTCATCAGAAACCATTCCAACACCAATACGTTAAGTATTGTATTTAAGGGAGTGTGATCTGGGTATAACCATAAATATGAGCAACTCTAATAAAAATTTCAATTCTTAAGCTCACAGCAAACATAAGTCACTCAGTTTTGCAAGCATGGAACATTTTATAACCTACTTTGCTTTTCCTGAGATTGCATGCCTTATTGTTCTTCATATATTCTGCTTATTGAGTTAGAAGAAGTGCATTTAAAAGTTGTAAAAAATTTTAGTTGCACCCAATGTTATAAAAAAGGCCTTAGAAATCATGATTATAAAATAAGCATTACTTGCTACTGTAGTATTCTCCTTTCTTTCCTCACCTCTTCCCATATTCTTAATTTGTGGAAAAGTAGGAGACGTATTCTTGTGAAGGTATGCAAAATGATTACGAAGAAGTAATGAAAGACAAAGATCTGCTCTACTTAAAGTACAAAGAAGATGCTGGCAGAAGACGATGTAGAGACAGTCATTCATCAATTCCTCTTACATCTCACACTCATTAGCTGCAGTACCTTCATGAGTAATTTTTTTTCCTATGTGAAAACCGGAGCCCAGCACTGTAGGGAATTCACATTAATTCAGCTGTCATATACAGAGCGACAACAGCAGCGTTCGAGGTAACAGGGTTTGGTTTGTGTGTCATACATATATTAAACAATCTTTTAGGGCTTACTTATCATTTAATTCCTGAGCAATCACAAGGTGTTTCACATGATAATCAATTGCTTTTTCATAGTCTTGAAGCAAAGTGTATGTGTTCCCAAGGCTGTAGCACGCCTGTGCTTCCACAGCTCTGTCTTTAAGCTGGCGAGCCAGCTGTAACGTCCTCCTGAAAGAAAGGGTTAAGTCACCTCAAAAAGGACTGGAAGTCAAAGGTTTGAAAAAGTATGCTTTTGCAACTAAAAATCAATTGTACAAATAACACAAATTAGGACACTGGGCTAGCAAATTAGCTGCTAATAAATTACTGTCTTGTAAACTCTCCACTGCAACCTATTTCCATTTACTTTATTAGAGAGCAGACTGATCCCTCAAACAGCATCTTCAAATGTTAATTTATTGCCTCATCACTAATTTATAGCAGGTTTCCTGGCAGCATGCCAAACAAAACAGTTCAGCACCAGCATTACAGTAAATGCTGTATATTCTCCATCAACATGAGCAAGACAGACCTATAACCACCAAGCAGCCTGCCCCTGCTGGGTAAGAAGAATTTGAGTGCCAAGAGGAATCTGCTCGGTATTGAGGCTTTTTTTCCCTTTTCCAAAAGAACAGGCAAGCTCCGAAATCCACGCAAGACGCTAATAACACCTATACTGTATCTTTGCCGAGCTTGTATTTTCCCCGACTGACAGCAGCAACTGCTTAGTGGTGCAGAGATCAGGAAAAGATCTCGATTGAAAATACAGACTAAATATGTAAAATCATGTTGACGTGCACCACCTGTCTCAGGTACTGAGTGTACCACAGACAGCGACCCATCTCAGGCGTATGAAAGTTACTCAGATCATTCCAGAGCTTGCTAAGAGCTAAGACAGTAATGCTTGGTTCTAGAATAAAGGGGAATGAATGCCTATCAACAGAAAGATGTCTACAGTGCTGAGAATAATATATTTAAAGTAACAAAAAAGTTAAAACGCCAAAAATATTAATGCCACCCCTCCCTTGAAAGAGCCAGAAAAATTAAAACAACTAGGAAAAATGTTGTATTTGCTAAACAAAAGCAGGTCTTCTCTATATTTTGAAGAGATGGCTATTCTACAGTGAGCTAAAGTACCAGGCACAGCAGAAGTAAACTGCACAAGAAGAGGTATAAATTATAAGCAATCAACTAACTTGTAGTATTCAGAAGCGGTTTCAAATTCACCCAGGAATATGTAGGCGTTTCCAAGATTGCTGTATGCTCTTCTTTCTGCCGATCTATCACCAAATTCTTTTGCAATTAGGAGACGCTTAAAAATGTGAAATGATTGCGTTATTTACTCAATTTGTACTTCGTAACATACATTTGCATACAGACATGCATGCTCCTAGTATTTCCATCATGCCTCTGTATCTGTTCTTTAGGCCAGCAATGCCTGCAAAGAACAGCCAAACTTGAAGCTGTGCCATTAAGATTTAAAACTTGCATTAAAAAGCTTGCAATAAGACCCAGCACAATACATGTACTTCAGATCAGGAGCAACCAGTGATATTCTGCTAGAACACAACTCCTTACTAGCACATTGTTGTACCTGTTCATGGGCTAAAACTGCGCTCCTGAAGTTGCCCAGAAGGTAGTGTGTGTTTCCCAGGTTTCCAAAGGCACGTCCTTGTGCTGCTCTATCACCCAGCTCTGTTACTATTGTCAGGTTTTCCCTGTTTTGAGAGAAGCAAGAAGGGGAAGAACAGTGACTTTTAAGAGTTTTTTTCTCACAGTTGTATAAATAATAGTTAAAAAAAAAATTCCATTTATATAAAGGAAAAGGTAGAAGTATTCTACTTTGGCCTATTTTAATGGTCTTTATGCAGCCAGAAATCTTTCACTGAGTAGGAAACCTTTCCTGTAAGATTCTGAACTTAAATGCATTCTTACTCAAGTTGGCATGCTCACTTCTAGGTGTGGAGCTACCTTATATACAAGTACACTGAGGTCCTATTGTTGTCTCAGTCTGGTTTGAAGAGCACTACTGGATTCTAACATAAGGGAAGGACTTAGCAGGCAATATAAGAGGTATGCTAAAAATGAGGGCATAACAAAGAAATAGTGCACTCTCCAGTTTAAAAGGGAAAAAATCGACAGCTACCACTGTTCTGAATAGCAGCGTGCCACAGGTTAGTTCATGACACCATAAATCTCCCAATATTCTAACGAACCAGGTGGTCATATCCTCTCAATCCCCAACATTTAAAGCCACTACTTACTCATAATAATTTGCAGCTTTTTGTAAAGCATTCTTCACATCATCTGGAAGTTCCCCTGGATCATGAGTCCCAGCACTAGCTACTTTTTTCCCTTTAGAGTGATACACATTTCCCAGATTATACAGTGCTCTTGCTTCTCCAACCTAAACGAAAAGTAAGGCATTAAAATTTTATGCTTCCAAGTCTTGTATCACAACAACAATCCACAGATGGGGAAAAAAGTTTGTTAACTCATTGTCAACACATGCTCTGCCCATTCTGAACATGTTCTTATACACCCACCTTACTCCCACCCAGTCACATCCTTCAATCAAATTGTTTTGCATACTACTTCCTTTTGAGGTGCAAGATACATAATAATTCTTGAGGCCAATTATCATTAAAAACTAAATTTAAAAAAAAACACAAAAAAACAGGATATTAATATTAGAACATTAATATTTATTAATCTGGATCTGTAGTCTTCCAGGTGCAAAGAACCATCTCACAACTAACAGATTCTTACTTTCTGGAAGAAATAATTGAATATTCAGTATTCAGCTCCTCTGAATGGTGGCGTACTTATTACCAACGCAACAGGGTTCAGTAACACCTATTAGCAGTTAACTTCCAGATTCCTAGGCAATTCTTACCTTGTCGTTAAGCTCCCTGGAAATATCCAGATGTCTTTGACAACAAACAATAGCTTCTTCAAAATTCCCAAGCACCTTTAAAGTGTTGCCCAGATTCCCACTAGCTTTAGCTTCTCCCAGTAGATCTCCAATTGTCCTAAAATTACAGGAATAAAGCACCCAGTAAATAGTGTGTAATTTGAAACCAAGCAGATGATCAATGTATGGTAGGCAATTAGAAGAATTTTTTAAAAGAGATTACAACCATGTAAGTGCAGCATATGTATTTAGCTCATTTTATATCTAAAATGCACTCATATAAACATTGTTCAGTCTGTGGTTACAGACACTGAATTTTGCTGGTGCTGTTTGTGCACCTGCTAGTATTCATGGTATTACTTAACACTAAAAAAAGAAAAAAGCCAAAACCCGCACTTCTTGAAGAGAGTCAAGAGAAAATTCTTAATGACTATGTGGAAAGACAGTCCCAGCATTAGAAAGAAAGGTTTCACTGTTTCTGCATTTTCCGTGACTATCTTAGTTTTATATTATTTACAAGATATACCAGTCTCCCAGGAAGCTCAGAGGTAATACTACATTTCTAGATTCTAAATGAGACGAAGGCAAAAGACTGCCACGGAACCACTCAGACTGTGATACTTGGGGAAGAACACAACCAAGCAAGTTCCCACAAGGTTACAGCACTTGAGCAGGCTAAGGCAAGGGGAAGAACAGATTTGTGCTTGTGGATTATTATTGGATCTGTACCAAATCATTGAAAGCCAGATGCATAAATGGTGTAAGAAATGCATAGATATCGGAATATAATATGAATTTTACACAGAGAAACATGAATGAGTTCTGTCTAGTAAACAAGAGAGCCAGTTAAACATTCTGGAGAACCAGAAAGACTGAGTTTTAGATACAGGAAAGGGTACAGAAAGGGTGGATTTAAAGAAGTGGTTAATTACCCACAAACCTGGTGTGGCCTCGGTCAGTACTAGGATTATGGTGCCAGAATGGGTGTTAGTTCCCCAGTTAAAGGGCAATCAAGTTACCCGCCAGAGCCCCAGGCCCTCTGCCATCACCACATTCACTCATTATCTGGTATTAAAAGCAGGGTTTGGTAGGAAAATGGAGAGCCAACTGCTCGTCTCCACAAGAATGGGATGAAATGGAAAACATGGTTAAAGAAAGTCACAAGATTACCTTGCAAGAGTTAAATCATGGTGATGGTATTCCAAGGCCTTTGCATACTCATGCAAGTAGAAATAGGCATTGCCTAACTGGCTGTAAATAGCACTGAGTGTTTTTAAATCTTCAGTTCCAACCTGAACAGCTGCTTCAAAGAAAGACACACCAGCTCGGCAATCTCCTGCTTTACACAGGCGCTCACCTTCCAAAGCCAGCTCTAGGCAGGAAGCCTCCATCCTGCGCAATGTAAGTAAAAAGAAAAGCAGTCACTCTAAATGCAGTACTTTGCCCAATACCCGGAGTTCTGAAGAGGCCATTTTACTCAGAGGGTCTCTGTTTAGGGCAGGGAGTCAGCACCACAGTACAAACAATGAGCTCTGCACTATAATATTACAGAAACTAACACCGACATGGAAATTGCAACTTCAATGGTGATGAACAAGCATAACATTAGAACAAATGGCCTCAACTTTTTTTTTTTCCTTTCTTTTAAGTCTCAGGGAAATAATCCAAACACTGCTTTGTCCATACAGAGCACCTGTAGGATTCAAAAATGCAGAGTTTTCATCACATAGATCATTTCAGAAAAGTGACCTAGAAATCAAGCTGTCATTGGCAAATTCGGATTTTGACAAACGTAAGCACTTTTATTTTTAGGCTGATACCATAGTTACCTGCAAAATGTCTGGAAAAAAACATTAAAATTCAAATATTCCTGTGTATCAAAGACCATGACTTTTTCCCAAAGTTGTTTCCTATGTAATTCAATACTTCCTGGCACTTTATAATTTCCTATTGTGGCACTACTATGAAAATTCTCAGAGTATAAAGAAAAAAGATATAGATTGAATTAATGACAAAATGTATCTGAATTCAAGTTACTTAATGGAGAGGCCATCATTCCAGAACACACTGGAATATTTTTTATTATTATGAGCAAATAATTGTGTAATCTTGCAGGTGCGAGCAGTAAAGATGATATTCATGAATGAATTTATAGCAGAATTTGCAGAAGATTACATTTTGAACAATGAACAAAGAAGGTGTTAGAGAACTGCAGCTGCCAAAAAACATTTATATGTATTTTGCTGCTATGAATTCAGGCATGCAAAAGGTAACATTTCAATAAGTGTTAATGATTATATACAAACATTTCCTACTTTCCAGTTCCGAGATGCAAGAGAGGTAGGGGAGAGGAGGATGAGAAGGAAGACAGCTTCAGCTCTTGATCTTGAAGCCATATGGTTCTCTATTTTTTTCCAAGATACATGCATTTTAAAGGCTCGCAAAAACATCATTCTACTTTAAAAAGATTTTTTTTAAAAGAAAACTCAGTGAAAGACATTCTGTAAGCGTTCAAAAACCGTGTGCTAATATTGCCAAAAGGTGGACATCAACTCTGTAAATTTATAAATTGTTTTGAATTTTTCTTCAAGATGGATTATACAGTAAGTACAAGGGCTTGCACTCCAAACCAGAACATGTGGTGTAGTTAAAGTTATCATTGCTATGTCGTCATTTGATATTTACCTTGTTGTAAAAAGAAACCATTTAGAATCCTATTCCTAAAACTGTTTCCCTTCAGATGCACAGATTGGTAATAGCAACAATCAAATGTTGGCTTTTCCAGAAGTTATTTTAATGGCAACACCAGAAGACAGCTGTTTTGACAAGACGTAGTGATGAAATATCTAACATACCTGCAATGTTTACATTTCTTTATTTAGTCTAAATCGGAAAAAAATAGGTTACACAACATTCTACTCAAATCTGAGCAAGGAGGAAATATTTTTGAGAAATCCAAGGACTTTCAAGAGAGCTAGAAGAATTCGGATCGTAAGTCAAATAAGCTACCAACACAAAACAGTACCATACCTGTTGGTCTTCGACATTCCACAGCTTAAGCACAGCGAGATGACAGACATATTCAACTTTGGCAATTAAAAATACTGTCTGCTTGGTAGTTGGTAAAGATGCAGACAGCAAATGATAACTCAGGCATGAAGTTCTTCCCAGGCCCCACTTCTCAGGGTGGATATCCACAACACATGCAGTATTTTTAGGTTTGGAAGCTCTGCTCAGAGAAGCTAAAGCACTCCTATTTGCTAGAACACGCAGCCTAGATTTTATGACATTGCGCACGTGTTGAATATAAGACAGAAAAAGGCAGAAATGATTAAGTACAGTTAAGTATGAGGCAGAAATGATTACACCATCAGCAACTGAAGGTTTAAGACTTAAAACACTTCATTGGGTAATCTTAATCCTATCCAAAGAGGTTCTCTCCGGGCACCTCATGTTAACTGACATGTCCAATTAAAGTGATGGCTGGAAAATATGGTGTTCCTTAGTGCAAAGATTTAGATCATTACACAATCACATTCACGTCTTTAGATTTTTAGCCTGAATGGCTAAAAAGGGTAGAGCTTTCAGCACAATGTGTATGTGACATAATAGTCAAAAGGATATACTGAACTCCAGTTCTGTAAGTGAATTTATCCCATTAAGAAAAAAATCATGTGTTAATTTGCAACTGGGATGCATCAACCACCAAATCAATGAAGACAAGGCACAGTTTAAAAAGGTATAAAGACAATATTAGAGAATGCTACAGACCGGTAATTTTCCTGATATACTGCATTCAATGAAATTCACACTATGGCAAATACTGCCAAATGCCAAGGCAGCATTACCACTTCATCAAGGAACTTGAAACAGAATCTTTTGCCTTTACAACCTCAGACTTAATATGACCTATAAAATGAAAGATTTGGAGTTTTTTCAAACAGGACATAACTAACTACGAAGCTAAGGCTTATACCCCAGGCTGATGAAAATTAGCTGTTATTACAGAGTGTTTCAATTCAACTAGAATTACAGGAAGTAAATGAGAATGGGAATTAGTAATTGTTTGAGTAAAAAAGAATCCACAATTTAACACTACTCGAGTGCAACTTTGTACAAAGGTTGTGTTAACAGGTTGCTAGAATCTGTACAGCAAACTAAAGCTATAATTCCATTTGGATCCATTCTTACCGACCTTCTACAATTTAAAAGTCTAAATAAGGTATAAAAAAAAGAACAGAGAAAATGAAATATTTATCTCCACAGTTGCCTGTACCCAGTATTAATTTTTTATTCATGTTATATAAGAGCTATGAAATAATTCAGTTATTTTAAAAGTTTGCTAGGCTTATCCATGAACTACCAAAACTGGACTCGGAAGAGGTTTGGGGCTTTCCTTCCTCCATTACTTAAAGGACTGTTATGAAAATTAACACTTTTTTTTTTTTTTTTTAAGGCTTACATAGGTGTTCTCCAGTCAAAAAAACATCCCCTCTTAGGAACGCTTTAACTGTCACTACTAATGGTTAAATACCATGTCGGTAGACTAGACAAGGCTAGGTTATCAATGTTTTAGGAAGTCATTAAATAGTTACAAGGAGAATATGAAATTACTTTCTCTGTTCCCAGGGCTGAATTGAATTACTTATTTATTCAACACCCAATGGCTAAACAAAAGACACATTGAATCCCCAGAGACAAGAACAAGGCCCATTCATCTCCGTACTTCTAATGAAATTCTGTTCCTGCTAAACAGGATAATGTTCTTCTAGATATTACTGCGCAAATACTCACACAGCGCTTCGCTTTTTTATCCTGTTTATAGTTGCCTGGACCTGTTCTCTGAAAGGTTGGCCTCTCCTGAATAATTTCTCATTTGTAAAACTACCTCATCCTTATCTGTCCTTCTAAGCTTTTCATCTTGCCTGGCTCCCTTTCTTTCTTTCCCCCCCGCCGGCTTTTTCTTTTTTTTCCCCCTCCCTCGACGGCTTTTTTTTTTTTCTCCTCATTGTTCTTCTCTGATCTTCTTCACATTCTCTTTTGAACTCGCTGTTTTTCTCACATCTCACCATAAAGAACAGAAAACTGGTAAGAAATAAGGCAACAGGAGGAGACAGGAAGACTCATTGATTACTGCAATCTCTAAACACAATTAATTTAGTTTTACTCCACTCAATTCCCACTAAGAGGATGTTTTGCTGTTGAGGGGGAACGAGGCTGCCATGCAATTTGCCATGAAACATGTCAATACACATAACGTACCTAGACACAGAACAACACCCCCCCATTATATCTCTAATTCAGATACATAAAATTACTAATGCGACAGCATCCTACAATAAAGATCACACACTATTCCCGATTCCTGCCCTTGTTCTTGGTTTCTGTACATAATGCAGAAGCATACCGCACTGACCACTCCAAACCACCTAACTACACTTCCACTGCAAGACTGTGTTTAGTCAAACTAAGTTTGATGGCAAACTTAGAAACAAAGCACCACACACACACAGAGAAACCACACACCTGAATTTTGGGTTCTTTTGCTCCCGTCAAGGTAAAAGCAGTTACAAGGCTTTGGTGTATGAGTTTAGCAGGCCAAAACAAGCGAGTTCTACAAGTATTTATTCTATGAATCACTTACTAGTGATCTAAAACATCAGGATTTTATTTTCCATCACTACACAACATAAGAATAAAGAATAGTTTCCTTCCACCTGCATAAGCATTTCTATAGCTGCTAAAGTCATATTGGTCAGCAACAGTGGGGAGAAAGATACAGCTTGCACAGTAATAAACAGACCCGTAGCAAAGCCTTGCCTTGGGAGTGGGCCACCAGCTTCTTTTTAAAGCCAGTTCTACTGGAATACCAGTGGGAAGGAAAAAGCAGTCTAAGAACAGAATCACAGAATGTTCGGGGTTAGAAGGGACCTCTGTGGGTCATCTAGTCCAACCCCCCTGCCAAAGCAGGGTCACCTACAGCAGGCTGCACAGGACCTTGTCCAGGCAGG
>Ga0065711_1031650_pt1 | contig 29112 bp, 17 predicted proteins | sample Hoacrofraction12_FD_59098 | JGI IMG/M metagenome (GOLD analysis project Ga0065711, IMG submission 59098) | Hoatzin crop microbial communities from Cojedes, Venezuela - Epithelial fraction 12 v2 (version 2) | ecosystem: Host-associated > Birds > Digestive system > Esophagus > Crop | place... | reverse complement strand
GGGCCCGGCTGCGGGCCCGGCTGCAGGCCCCTGAGGGGCTTCACGCCTGGCGGGGGGCGGTGGAACAGCGCCCGTCGGCTGTGAGTAACGCCAGGCCTCCCCCGGGCACCGCGGCGGGCACCTCGAAAACGCCTCTCCGCCAGGTATTTCTTATGTTGGGGGGTGCGGTCCTTCCCTGCCCGGTGTAACTTTTATAGGGGATGAACGCCGCCGTAAGATGGGAGTTGGAGAACTCTCTAACTTTTAGGAGAAAAACGAGATGGTGTCAGCCTTAGGGGTGTTTCAGTGCTGCTGTTGAAACGCCGTTCAGCGCAGGGGAGAGGGCTGACACCTTCCCCGTTGACACCCAAACCCCGCAGCGTGCGACCCGTGCTGCCGCAGTTCGCAGTCAACCATTTTTCAGCCCATTGGCTTTTTAGAAGCCATTAAAAAAAGCGACTTCCTTGTTTCTGTTTCAGTGAAAGCAGCGTGTCGGTAAAGGAACGCTTCACCGTGTAAATGAGCTCAGTTGCGCAGTACAGCCAGCCTTCATGCTTACAGCATCTTCCTTTTCACACATGCCACCATATCTGTGATCATTCTTGGTCCCAGCCTGAGCTTGATTGAAGCCGAAGGAAATAAATGTACTCTAAGACAGCAGATATATAAATTTTTACTTGTCTAAATGCATGATTTTATATTCTCACTGAGGTGCTCAAGATGCAGTGCTACGCACTAAATGCATGATTTTATATTCTCACTGAGGTGCTCAAGATGCAGTGCTACGCATCGTGAATGCCCACACTCAGTTGCTTGTTGCAGCCTCAGCACCGTGTGCTCGGAGTTACTTCCCACTTGTCTGTCTTCAGAGTTTCTCCTGAGTCTGCTTTAAAGGCGTGAAAGGAGAAGCATGGAAGTTGTATACAACATCATTGTCATGATCTGCATCAGCATAACTTTACACCAGAAATGCAATGTCTAGCTAATTCCAACCTCTGTTGAAGGAGATGAGGTGCAATTTTAAGTGTTCACAGAAGGAAAAACTTGTTTCCTTTTACGATGTATACTTGAGCATCCTTTGACAAGTTGAGTCCAGAGGGACTTGTCAATAGGATAGTGCATACCTATGAAAATGTAGGGTATGAGAGAGGAAGAGAGTTTTCAAAGTGCTACCTTCTCCTGGCAGTGTGAGTTAAAGATAGCTACTGATAACGGCTAGCTACTGAAAGTGCTGTGTGCCTGAATGTATTCAGCTCTGTGTCATTTTAATCTTTTTAGAGTTTTGCTCCATATTCTCTGACCAGCTCTACTGACACCACTCATAAAATGGGAGGAAGTCCCGAGTCATGTGAAGGAGGTCTCTCTGCTGTTATTTACGGCTGTTGCCTGTGGGAGTAGGTTATATTCTCGACATGAGGCTTTGCCTCAGTCTTGTGACCGAGAAGACTAACCCAGACATGGATGAGCTTTTCAGTGAAATAACGCCGTGGTTGTGTTTGATACTGGATTTTCAATATATTGCATTCCCAGTTTTTTGACTGGTTTACTTGGCTCTGTGTTGAACAAAATAATTACTGTTTTATCCTTTTTTTCCATTTGCAGATACAAATGACTCTTCTGTTAAACTGAACCATGAGTCTTGCATTACATGATCTGCTCATTTGTTGTCGTCAGCTTGAAAATAAGAAGGCTGTGGAGCGAAGGGTAACGAGTTTTCCTTTGGTATGTGTGCCTCAATTAGCAATTAAGGGAAGCAGTAATTTTTTTTTTCCTGAATTTCCAGAAGGAGATTGAAAATTTGAAGCGACTTCTCCGTGATTCTGAAACAGTTCTCCAGCTGGACCGGAATTCTGATTCTAAACAAGGAAAGCAACTCAACTGGGATGCTGTATTTAGGTAGGTTTTTTTATTCTTTGTGAATGGTTGCAGTTTTCTTACATGGAACATCTTTCTTTTGTTTCTTGTGCCTATTTTAATGCTTATCTTTCCACAGATTGATTTAGACTTCTTGTCAGCTTGTGAACAAGAAATTACTTACGTTAGTCACTAAAGGAAGTAAATTTAGAATAGCCAAAAATGCAACACTCATCACATACAGGAAGTATAACTGCTGGGAAACTGATCATTCATTGGGTGGTGATTCTTCCTTGCCAAACTAGTAGCTACTTTCTTTTACTGAGAATTAGCCTCAGCCTCTGTTTTTCAATGTATAGTTCATGTGTGGATGATAGATAGCTCATTAGAATTTTTTCTGTTACTGAGTTCTTCAAGATGCAATAGAAGGACTGTGGCTTGTGAATTAAAGAAGCTGTGCTGAGGTTTGTAGAAGCCCATCTTTGAAATAATCTGCTTTAGCTGTGCTACAAGATTGGACCGAGTGTGAGCCTGATAGGTTCTTAGGCCAGCTGGGACTAGTGTTAAATTTCGTGTTTCTACTGCATCTGAAGTGTTAATTTTCATAGACTGGTGTCTGGTCAGCTTTCCATTATGTTTTTTAATTGGACAGCATTGGAATAGTTCTTGTTTCGTAGCTGTACCAAAAATATTGTAAGAAGTATTTGAGAAATTCTGTACATTGCTTTTGAGATGGCCAATACTATGTTAGAAATATGTGGGAGAAATACAAAAATAGAGGCTCCAAACTGAACACAACTGGTAGGCCAGAAAAATCTACACTAACTGCCAGTGAAAAGTTTTAATCTATTCTTAGATCTAAAATCTAATCCATATGTAAATTTTAAATGATGGAGAAATAGGACTTGAAGATTTTCCTGATAATAACAATGAAGAGTACTTCTTATTATTTTGTTGTATAATGTTGCAGCATAGATAAAAAGACGTAGCATTTCTTTTTTTTTCCTAGTTACAAATTGTATGTTTAGCATTATGCAAAGTTTAAAGGAAAGTTTGGTTCCTATTCAGGTTGCTTCTGGATTATCTTTAAAAGTTAGATTTCTTTTTGTAGACTATTTCTGTCATGCTTAGACCATAATATATTTCGGTTGTTTTTAGTCTTTGATAATTAGAATTGTGAGAAGAACAAGCCCTGACATTCTAGGCTAAAACAATGTTTACCTATTTTATTTGAGTCATAAGTATGCAGATCCTTGATTAATATCTCTTTTACTTTTGAAGTGTCTTGCAGAAGTATTTCCAGAAAGAAATTAAAAACCTACAACTGGCAAAACCAAATGCGTCTGCTTCAACCCAAAGTGCCAGACAGAAAAAGATGCAAGAAGTTGGAAGTTTGGTCAAATATTTCATCAGATGTGCTAATAAAAGTCAGTAATATGTATTTGTGTAGAACTACTGTTTAGGTGCTTTGCTTTCAACTTTGAATTTTTACTCTGAAGTAAGTTACCAGGGTAGGGTTCATCTTGCTTGCTTCCAGATTTACAATTTAAATATCTTCATGTGAATCAGTCCTTTGTGCTCCTTCTCTGTCCTTGTTGATGTTCATGGTGCCTTTTTCTAATTACTCAATGTGTGTATAACTGATGTGTTGTCTCGTAAGTAATTTCTTTCTTAGAAACAGTTTGTTTAAGAAGATGATTCCTAACAGAACTGTTTCTGAACTGTAGAGGGTTTTTTGTTTTTAAGTAAACATTTACAAGCAATTAATTCCAGATTTATTTGGCACACTTTGGATTAATTACAGTCTCACATTGTTTCTTCATGTAGGAGGACCCAGACTGAAATGTCAGGAACTTCTGATCTATGTCATGGAAATTATAAGAGATCCAACAAGTTGTGCTGCTTATGGATCTGACTGTAGTAGTATACTCCTAAAAGATATCCTCTCAGTAAGGAAATATTGGTGTGAGATATCCCAGCAGCAGTGGTCGGGTAATATTTTTAAGCCTACTTACAAATGTCTTTTCCTATTATAGAAGCATGTTCAGGTGCATTTTAATTTGTTTGATGCCCTGTTGTTTGAGGTACTACACAAAGCATGGGGTAAAATAGTGTCAGCCTTGAAGGCGTACAGTTGAAATAAGCAAAGCAGCAAAGATTAGGAATGGATTTTTTTCTTTCGGCACATTGTTTATCTATTGCTTGCTGAAACATATGTACTTGTGCACAATCAGGTTATGTATGCATGGTCTCCACAGGGCTTAACGTGTAAAACAAATGCATGCAACGTGTGCTGGAAATAGCCTGAGTAAAGCTGATGTTGGTGTGCGCTTGTTTGCAAGTTACTAGGTATTGGCTGGTATAGTTCTGATATAGTTAGTGTATTAGTCTTAAATTTTATTATCTGTATTTTGTTGGCTTATGAAGGTCCTAAAAAAACATGGAGTTACTGTTATACGCACATATTGCATATAAAGAAAAAAATAGAAATCTTAAGATTTAAATAGACAAAATCAGATTAAAAAATTGGGTAATGAGACAGCATGCAATCTGAACTGAGTGCAAAGGCCGCACCTCGAGTACCGCGTTCAGTTTTGGGCCCCTCACTACAAGAAGGACATTGAGGTGCTGGAGTGTGTCCAGAGAAGGGCAAGGAGGCTGGTGAGGGGTCTGGAGAACAAGTCTTACAAGGAGCAGCTGAGGGAGCTGGGGGTGTTTACTCTGGAGAAGAGGAGGCTGAGGGAAGACCTTATTGCTCTCTACAACTACCTGAAAGGAGATTGTAGTGAGGCAGGTGTTGGTCTCTTCTCACAAGTAACTAGCAATAGGACAAAAGAAAATGGCCTCAAGTTGCACCAGGGGTGGTTTAGGTTGGATATTAGGAAAACTTTCTTTACTGAAAGAGTGGTCAGACATTGGAACAGGCTGCCCAGGGAAGTGGTGGAGTCACCATCCCTGGAGGTGTTTAAAAAAAGTGTAGATGTGGCACTTCGGGGCATGGTTTAGTAGGCATGGTGGTGTTGGGTGGATGGTTGGACTCGATGATCTTGGAAGTCTTTTCCAACCTATGATTCTATGATTCTGTAAGGTGCTGGTATCCCTATTGAATCTGAGACCAGAGTTATGAAAGACCTGGTGCAGGTGGCATTACGAGTCCTGCTGGAGTCTGCCAAGATGCCCATAACTCTACCAAGGCCTGCATGACAATGAAGCAGTAGCATTGCAATTTATTTATAGTAATCCTGAGGTGTTTATTCCACAGTACCAGAGTCCAGAGGTTAAAGCTGTGGATGATGTCAGCAATGTCACCCAAGCGAAGTGTTCAAAAGAAGAGATTTTGAGAGAGTGCCTCAGAAGTCTTGATACTGATTCTGTCTGTGGGGAGCTTACTTGCCCTAAACTGATGAGCTTCTGACCGGTAGAATTAAGGGTGGTCAGACTCTTCTAGGTCATAGTTGCTCTACTGAGCAAAAATACAGTAACTGGTCATTCTGCATCCCAAGGACTGTATGATACAGCTGCTCTGAGCTAATGTCTGGTTGACTGTGAACAAAGTAGTCACAGTGGCTAGGATTCCCAAAAGATTATCCTACCTATATTTTTCCTTAGAGAAAAGGAGGCCTGAGGGGTGGATGTCCGTTCATTCAAAGTGTTGTCCTAGAATAGCTGCTGAGGTCACAGGACTGAATCAGTATTTCTTTGCAGTGGATGTTGTCCATTCGTGGACTGAGGGACAGTATCATGTCACTTGTAGGTGGCATAAATATCAGCAAGGCTTTTGTGTATGTCATGTTAAAATGAGGATGATGGTTGGATCAATAATGTGCTACTGTGATTTGTATGAGGCTGATGAAAGGACAGTGTCATGATTCCTAAATGGGCCTTGAGATAAGAAAGCAAAAATCTGTGGAAGAGGCCTTTCCTTCAGAAAACTTGTAAATGAATGCAAAGCATGGATGTGTTGGTCTGCGGGCTGGAGTGAACTAGCTGAGCTGCAAGTAATCGAAATATGGGGAGCCTCAATACCAACTGTTCCGATCCGTTGACCTGTCCCTGCTGCACAAAGTTCTTTGTTGATGTATGCGTGGCTGTCAGTTGCTTCTGAGTACTTTAATTGTGTATTCCTCAACATGTGGAGCCCACGGTGCCTGAGCAATCAAGGTAGAGTAGAAGTAGAGTGTGGAAGAAGTTGAGTTGTAGAAAGTTGACCATATCACTATAGCTGCTTTGCTCTGTGTTATCTCCCAGCTTAGGATGAACATAACTTTACTTCCAGCGTAGACAAGACCACATATGTTTGGGGTTTTTTTCCCAGTTAACTTCTGTGACTAATGACATGCAGCTGAATTCAGAATAGTGGGTTTTGTGTATTTAATGCAATATTTTGCTTCAAGTATTTTTTAATGTAATCCTCTGTAATATATATACTTTTTATATATATTTGGATATTTTATAACATATATACATACAGTATCATATATATATATATTTTTTAAAATACATTTGCAGAGTTGCTGATCCTGTATGGCGAATTATACCTCAGACCTTCTGGGAAGATTAACAGAGTCTTGGTGGCTAGGATAATTCACACACTCACGAAGGGGTACTGCTTCCAAACTGATGGGTTGAGTTCTGATATGTTTATCTTCTTTTCAAAAGCAATGCAGTGTGCAAGGTATGTTGCAAGTGCTCCTTTTGTATGCTAGTACCTGCTTTTAGAGAATAACTAATTCTGAGTATTTGGGATTAGACTTGAGTAATAGCAGGTAATACTTCTTTAGACATATTTTGTTGTTCAGTCTTTGAACACCAGTTTCATAAATTCTTTAAATTTTAGTAACATCTGCATTTGTTAAACGAATAATATTCAGAATATAGTTACTTACTAGTATTTACATTTTTAAAATTCCTATGAAAAGAAAGGAGATTATTTCTTCTGGAACTTTAAAGTCTTTGATTTATGTTGCAGGCAGGAGAAAAATACTGCAGGTCTGGATCATATTCTTGGAGCAATGAATGTTTTCTGCAATAAGTTTGCTGCCAACTGTCGCATACAGATTTGTAAAATAGGGGAAGAAATTTTGCCTACAGTGCTTTATATATGGACTCACTATAGGCCAAAGGATTCCCTGAAAGAATCAATAATTGATTTATTTCGTCTTCAAGTTCATATTCATCACCCAAAGGGTGCGAAAACTCAGGAAAAAGGTACAATAAAAAGTTTCCTGGTTTTTTTTTTTTTTCTATCACTGTATGTCATTGTTCAAATTATTGTGCCAACTGTCTGAATTTTGATATGCAGGCTTGGAAACATTGATGGGAGTGATGATTTCTTCTCAGTAGTTTTGTGCTATAGGTTAATATTGAGTGAAACTGAAAACAAGTTTTCAAACTGTATGGACTAAGAGAATATTAAGGTCTGTAAAAGTTGATTTTTTATCAAAAGGTTATTTTAATTACTAAAAACACAAAGTCTTTGAAGAAGGTAAATAATAGTTTAGACTGAGTTTAGATTGCCACGTGTGTTCGTGTCTTAACAGGTGTATTTAAGCCCAGAAATTACTACTGTATTCTAAGTCTGACACTGCATAAAAGTGCTCAGAGAACATCACTCAGTAGTTGTGTTTGTCTGTTATGGCCTATTTGTTATAGCTTTTTTTTTTTTTTTTTGCCTTTGTCTACAAATGGCAGAGTGTTTCTAATTAGTCAGAATTTATCTGTTCAGTTTCATTGTAGTCTTTCCAATTAGATAAAGATTTGTTTATTAGAAACTTCGTTCCTGCCCTAATTACTTGTATATGCTGATTAAATTCTCTCTTAACTTTTTTCAGTTTTTTACTTTATTCATTCTCCATTGTAAGACTTGTTCTGCAGGCCTGCATTTGTTGTCAAGCTTCATATGCTTTACTTCAATTTTGGCTGTATTTTGTGTTTTCCAAGTAGGTTTACATATTGTATAAAGTGGGTGGTACATATGTTACCTTTTCATTGTTTTTGCACGTACAGGTGCATATGACTCAATAAAATGGCAAAGTATCTTACATAACCTGTATGATCTGCTGGTGAATGAAATAAATCTCATCGGTAGTAGAGGAAAGTATTCTTCAGGCTCACGTAATATTGCTGTAAAGGAAAATTTGATTGAGTTAATGGCTGATATTTGTCATCAGGTAACATTTTTAGTTGAATATGAAGTTGACTATATACTTACTGTGATGTATGTTTTGCTTTTGAAAGCAGTATGGCTTTAACATTTCCTCAGAGTCATTTACTGAAGTATTAGTACCTTTTGTCTGTGTTCTATTGTGTTTAATTGTTCAGTTTTGTGAAGTTTAGAAATGTTTGGACTCCTACGTTATTTTAGCTTTCACTAGTGCTGCTTATTAGAATATAAGCAGAAGTTCTGTTATAGTAAAGGATAATAAAAATGCTGGGTGCCTCTTAAAAAGCTTTACACACTGGTCCAAAAATGGACCAGTTTAGTTTTGACATTACAGTTTTCCTGTAAATACTGCTTTTTTTTTTTATTTGCTTACTTTTCAATTTCTCTTTATAAAGGTTTTTACAGAGGATACCAAAATTATGGAAATTACCCAGTCGTATGCCATTTCACAGAGAGAGTCCAGTGATGAAACAGCACCAAGCAAGCGCAGGAGGATTGAACTAGGCTGGGAGGTAATTCGAGACAACCTGCAAGGATCACAGAAGGATTTTGATGTCATACCTTGGTAATAACATCTTTACATGAAACAAATATCACTGCAGACATCTTTTTCTATTTAATTGTTCTCTTGAATATATTGTGCTTTCGAAATAGGTGTCTGCACATGCTGTAATTATATATCTAAGCAATAAGGTTAGATTCTCACAGCATTTGGAAAGTAATGAGTAGTATTCTCAGCACTCTTGCGTTATAAATTTGGTATCTTTGGTTTCCTAAGAAATAAAAAATGAGGTCTGGTAAACAGTGTTGTAGTGTGTAAGATATTCCTGCCTCTGATATTTTACCTGCCTTTTGTGCTAGGTATTACCAGTCCTTATGTTAAGTGATGTGTGTGCGATCCAACTTATGAGTATTAGGAAATTGACGTGAGGGTTGCTGCTGTCTTAAGCTGGCTGTGCCATAGGGCAGCAACTGTTAACAGTTTGGCCATTCTGGACTAGTTCACACAGTTTGCCGTAATATCTGGCCTAAAAACTGTTGAAGTGCAAGGCCTGGTATCTTAGCTTGGTCCCTGATTGAGGGGTGCTTTGTTTGACATGAAAGTCCTCTGAACTGGAGGTGTAGCTACAGGTCTTCTTCCACTGACTGCTGCCGGCGAAGGACTCCGTAGCAGAGAGTGTAGCACAGAGTCAGATCGTTGTTAAAAGAGCACAGCTAGATTTTTCCAGAACTTACCAGTTGTAGTCCTAAGCCAAAGAATGTTGAGTTTTTAGCTAAAATAGATTAAACTGGATGTTTTTTGCTCTTACTCTTCTCCTCTGTCTTTCTGAGTTTTGTTGGAAACTGCTGTACAACCTACCAGAATAGAGTAGCTGCTTGTGAGTTGGGTCCTGAGCTGGGACGGCAGGTCGTGTCTGTGTACATGTGTGTGTTTACTGCTCGCACTATTGAGGCACAGTTGCTATTTAGGATCTGATTGAGAAATTAAAGTGCCATTCTATGTAGAGGTGGTGATCTCCAAGAAATACTGTGAGTACTGTAATTTGCTGATTTGAGTAGAGTTGCATCCATTACTGTGGTCAAAACCCCTCCAATTTATGATTCCCAGCTTAAAATTTATCAAATGAAGAGAATGTTATTTTTCTTGTCTGCAGAGATGTCATAGTAATGTTTCCTGTTTATGCAGTTTCACCCTTGAGGTCACTCCCTGGGTCACAATGTGTAACAGGCTAGCCCAGAAGAAGGAGAAAAATAATTTTCTTGCCTGAAATTTTCTTCCCTTGTGGTCAGAAATCGGTGAACTCAGCTTGCAAGAAATTGTTAGTGATAGTGAGGTTAGACGAGCAGACATTACAAGTAAAAACAGTAGAAATACTGAATCTTTAACCTTTGAGAGTAAACAAATCAGCTCAATACTGGAAAGTATAAATGTGACATGACAGTCGGAGAATGCTTTGTTCATTTACTTTTCAAGATGCAAATTTATACATGTGTGATATTAATTGCTTCACTTTGTGTTTTCAAGGTTACAGATCACAGCTCAATTAATATCAAAGTATCCTATGAATCTGCCTAACAGTGAGCTACCTCCCTTACTCAATGTACTTCAGCAGTTACTGCCTCAGCAGCGCCGAGGAGAAAGGACCCCGTACGTCCTGAAGTGTCTTACAGAGGTAGCGTTGTGTCAGAACCAGAAAACTGGTTTGAAAAGCACCCACAAGCTGGAACTCCAGAGAACTTGGGCAAAGATTTGGTCTCTTACCATTCGTAGCATAAGTTTCCAGCAAATTGAAGTGGAGAGCTTTGGGCTGCTTGGAGCTATGATTCAAGGAAACCTTGTTGTAGCAGATAAAGAACTCTGGAAGATATTTTCAGGACCTGCATGCAAGCCTTCAAGGTAAAATGGGAAGCAAGGATAATACTTTGTGTGTGAATCACATTACTGTGCAACGAAAATCACTGTGTTGTTCTAAATAGTATTGTTGTTGTGGCTGTATTTCTTGTTAAGAACCGCCCACATTCGTGTTTTAAGCATTTGAAATGGGCATAAATACATACGTAAGCAGAGTCAGAAGAGGAGAGGCAAACTTCTTCAAATTTAGAATTGACTAAAAGTGTAAAATTGACTAAAAATTTAAAATCTGACTGAAAGAAATCTTGATTTTTTTTTGAGTTAGTATGTTTTCTTCTAAATATGTTTTGATTCTGAAATGAGTATTCTGAAACAGTCTTTAAAGTAGACAGGAAGTAACTATGATAGCCAAAATGTGGCTTTCGAAAATACAAAAATGCTAATAAAGGAGTTTTCCAGTACACGTGCTTATTGACTTCGTTATATACTTGATGCTCCCTGACCATGCAGAAACACTGACTTTGCTTTAGAGTGCTGATCAACAAATACCGTGTTGTTTCTCACAAATGCCCTGTGTTCCACTTCTGTTACAGTTCTGCTGTATGTTGTTTATCATTACTGATGTCTGCCTGTTCAGTGCCAGAAAATTTGGATGTAGGAATGGAACAGAATAATTGTGAAAGAAATCTGAATTCCGTGTTGAAGGAGGTGATAATGAAATGGGTACTGTCTTGCTATTTTGAGGAAGAAATGGAAGAATGTGCAGAGTTGCCTCCTGTGCTCTGCAGGTAAAGTCTTTGTGGTGTAATTTTGTATGTAAGCTCACCTTGTAACGCAGAAAATTGCGTAGGGATAAGTGGATTTGCAGAACTGTATTATGTTAATGCTTTGGTAGATTTTATGGCGTTCTTAATCTTACTGTAGAATGTCATTCTAGGGACATAATTCAGTTCTCTGTCCGTGGTATAGCAGATACATCAACTACGTGTTAGAAATCTGAAATGAAAACTTAAGCTTGTTTGAAGATATGCTGTTTATCTGCTTAATGTTTGGGTGCGCTTCAGGAATCCCAGGAGCTTGTCTGATTGCAAGAAAATACAAAACAATTTTCTTCTTTTACAGTGATTTTCCTGATCTTACATTACAAAAAATTCTTGTGAGCCTTACGATGAAGAACTGTAGAGCTGCCATGATTTTCTTCCAAAATGATGCTAAATGGTATGTTTTAAAATCGATCATTATAGATACTTAAGCTTCCTATATTTATCATTTTAGCAAGTTGAGATAATGAAATGCATAATTCCTCAAGCTCTTTTGCATCTTTCTGTACAAAATCTTTCAGACCTCATAAAAATAATATTGCTCTTGCAATTTGTTAAGATGCAGCAGACGTTAAAATAGTCTCCTGCTGACAGAGTCAAAGCTTCAGGTACTGAACAAGATACCTTATAAGGGATATGTGTATCATCTCTCTTCAGCAATACAGCTGAATACTTGACTCTTTTCATAAGTACATTAGGTATTTTTAACTCATTACAATTTTTTTTTTAATATTTTGTAACTTTATACAAATATATATTCATGCTTTTTAACATTACCATCCATTCTAAAGGAAGCACTCGTCTTAAGAGTTTTCTTGAAGAGAGATGCTAAGTAGAAGGTCGTCTAGGTGCTTACTGTCCATATGTGCTCATGCTGCTCCACCTGTGTTTGTGGCCGAGCCACACGTTAATTTGAGTCTGCTGGAGTCACTCTATACATGCTGTTGCATCTTTCACTGATGCATGTGTTCAAGCTCTTGAACTGTGTCCAGTTTCCTCTTAATGAAACTAAAATGTGTAAACATGTTCTGATGGAAGACAAGAATTTCCTACTAGAAGTTAAAAATACTAGTTTTAGGGATTTTGTGAATTTCTGCTCCGATTGTGTAAAGTAGGTTGAGGTCAGCCATCTTAATACAAACCAGATGCTGCTATGTGAATTATAGTAGAACATACGATGTGTGTGCAGGCTTTGTTTTTTCTTGCAGTTTCTTCGGACGAAGCTAGAATAGTAGTATCCATTTACAATGAAAGTTTCCTCTAAAATTAAAGATCAGCCAGAGTTTGGAAGCCCAAAAAGATAAAATATTTTATTTTGCTTTTATTTCTTGCATTTAAATAGTAGTTTTAGAGACTTGGAAGTCATATACTGGCTGCTGAAGTAAAAATGCTGTCTCTTCTTCAAGTGTGCAGCACTTGCAAGGGAAAGAAGAAAACAGTTTTTCTGATGTTGAAGAGCTGTATCTGCAGACAACATTTGATGAAATGGATATTTTCACTAACTTTGCAGTAAATGTTGCAGATAAAAATGTGACTGGTTCAAGACTTGCCATCAACCAAAATCTTAGGGAAACACTGGAGTACTGTCTTTTAGCAATGTCAGAAAAGCTTTTAAGCAGCTGTTCTCCTAAGGTAAGTTAGAAATTACTGTTGCATCCGTGTATTTGTGCTCCCAAACAATATATTTTCAAGGCAAAATACATAGATTTTCATTCCTTTTGCTGCTGAAAATGAGCCACAAGCATTTTAAAAACTATATCCAATAATATGGAATAGAGAAATCTCTATTTCTTTACATCATTGGCAAAATATCCATAGTTTTCTTAAGTATGTGGGAATATGTAGAAGCTGCATAGAAGTGGAAGTGTGTGCAAAGTTGCCACATAAACCACTGTTATCCTGCTTTTTGTGATACTGATTTCAACTTCTGTGCCCTTGTAAAGCTTTAAGCTCTTGCCAGTTTTCAGCCAAGATAGCCTGAGGCATAGAGGTCTCAAACAGGTTTTTTAAAAAGAGGCAGCTGTGTAAAGGAGTAACTGTAAAGAAAGCCGCAAATACCGGCTATACTAGCAAGAGCACAGCCAGTGCTCAAGGGGACTGATTTATCCCCCTCTGCTCAGTGCCTTTAGACAGCATCTGAAATACTGCATCCAGTTTTGGGCCTCCCAGTACAAGACAGACATTTAGTGCCTTCAGTGAAGGCCACTGAGATAGTGGGGGCTCCAGCACTTGACCTGTGGGGAGACACAGAGGAAACTGGGGTTGTTCAGCCTGAAGCAGAGATGGCTTTGGGGGAGCCTAACAGGCTTTGGGGAAGCCTGTCAGTGCCGGAAGATTGTCTGGAAGACAGATCCAGGCTCATTGCAGTGGTCTATTGCAGGAAGGTGAGAGACGGCAGGCAGAGTCAAGAGAAGTTCACAGTGGATAAAAGGAGAATTTTGTCTACATGAGGACGGTCAGGCAGTGGCACAGGTTGCCCTGCCTGAGAGGTTGTGTGGTCTTCACCCTTGGAGGTTTTCAAGCCCTGACTAGATCAAGCCTTGAGTAACCTGTTCTGACCTCAGAGCTGACCCGGCTGCGAGCGGGAGGTTGGACCAGAGCCATGCTGAACTTTCATCCTGAACTATCCTGTGATGCTATTTTTATCTTCCACTTGTTGGAAGTGGAGGTTTTTGTTCTTTGGAGAAAAATCTTGACTTGTAGAGGAAGAGCCACCACATAATGGTAGAAAGTTTGTGAAAACAAAAGCAGCAGGCTTTTTAAACTTCCAGTTCTTTTGACAGTCTAGCTTTGATTTTAATACAGTGGTGTGCCTTCCTTGCAATTCACCGCTAAGGTCCTGTGATATTTGGTGAGCCAAAGAGGCGGTACCACAGTTTGAAACAAGGTACTGGCAATTGGGAGCTATAAAACTTATCCCTGGTTTTGCCTGTGTAACAATGGCACGTGTGCATATGTTTTGCCATCGTTTTTTCATAGATACCTGCTTTTCAAGAATGTGATAGCAATCCTTTTTGGTCTCCCTTCCTGAGAAAGACAGACAAGTAGTTATTTGTCTGCTCTTTCTCCTCCTTTGATCCATATAATTTAGACAGGTAAAGAGCGATCTCTAAAATACGCCTGCAGTAAGCTTGTGTGTGTTTACAGCCATCTACGCCATTGTTTATTGACACACTAGCTGCTAAGAAGCAACTTAGGAATTTACTAAGATTGGAAGTGACAGCAGTTGGAATATGATACAGTTCCTGACTAGCTCATTCTGTACCTAGTCGTGGCAGGAGGTAAAATAAATAAACAGAGCACATGGGAAGAGCTGGAAATATTACTATAATGGAATCTAAAGGAGAGGCAGAATTTAAAATGTTGCGAAGGATGGGAGCTTCAAAGCCATGGGACATACAGAGAATATTATAACATGGAGAGCCAAGAGGACTTGCTAGGGAGCTGAGGCAGCTGCAGTGCAAAACACTAAGACGCTAATCTTCATTAATTTTGGTGAAATCTGTATATAAAACTGTTTAAAAAAGACTCAATAGAATTCTGTATTTTGTTAAAAAAGTTTAATGACAAATCAGTGGTATTTATACTGTATATTTGATTTAGTCTAAGACTGTTGCTGCAGAACACCTTGTCCGATGTGTCAGTCTCTTGGTTGGTGTTCTTGGCTGCTATTGCTACACTGGAACATTTAAAGAAGAGGATGCCTGTAAATCACAGTTGTTCCAGAACGCTAAGGTAAGCAGCAATGTGTATGAGAGCTATTAAAAACAAAATAAACCAGTAAATATAATGTGAAAAATTTTATTCATATTGGCAGGTTTTCAGAGCATGAATATTTGCACTGGTTTCTGCTTAAAAAAGGCAGTTGGGAGAGGTTTAAATATGTTACAGCTGCTGAAAGAGAGGAGTCATTGAAGTTCTGTCAGTACACCAGTGCAGCAGTTCTGCAGTGGAGAGTATTCTAAATATGGATACATTTCTGGGTCTCGCCTTTTAAAAAAGTAAAATAATAATGGACATGTGGACAAAGGACCACTTAGAGGATAACAAGTCCTTTCATTTATGGGTCTTTTATGCAGGAATTTGTCAAGATCATTTGATGGTTTAAACCAGTATGAAGACAGCTGCTATTATTATTATTATTACTACTACTCTATATGTGGTGGTTTCTTGCTTAAATATGGAAACTCAAAACTTATACATTATGGAGAGATGCTGTGTTTTTATTTTGTGATGAAAATTTCAATGTTTCAGGCAGGTCTAGGCCATCTTTTAGTCACTTCTGGAGCAGAATGAAACGAACAAAAAGAAAAAGTCCAAATCATTAATGCACACTGTAAATACCAAAACTATGTGGATGAGAATGTATGAATGAGAATCATGTCCTTTTGTCTCTGTGTGTGCTGTGAATGTGCCAATGTACGAAGGAATTTAACTGGGGTATTTTAACTGTGTTGTATTTCTACTAGTCTCTCATCCACTATGCCGGAGAAAGCATTTCTCAGTCTAAAAACAAACTAAATGAAGATGTCCAGATAAACTCACTGAGGACTTTGATAACACAATGTACAAAATGTTTATGCAATTGTACCAAGGTAAAGTTTATAAAGGAATTTATATTTCTTTCTTCATTAATGAGATCACAAAGTTGAATATCATACATATGGTACCTGAAAAAAATGAATTAACCTATCTGTACATCTTACTTTCTTACAGAACAGTACTAATAAGATGTTGTCTAATATATTCCTGCGTTTGTTAACAACAAAATTTATGAATGATCTTGTAGATATTTGCAAAAGTCTGGTAAGTACATTCTGTATCTTTCTAAATACAGTGCTCTTCTATGAGTGGATTGTTTTTACAGTATAATAATTCGAAGGAAAACCAAATGAAATACTTAATACTGAAAAAAATATATCAAAATACATTGAGTTTTATAGAGAACTCCTGACTGGAAACATTTTTATTTAACATTTGAAAACAGGTGTAGGGGAAAAATGAGAGCAAATGGGTAACATTTGATCAAGGGTAGCATACCAGCTCACATTAAATAACAAATCATGTTATTTTTGGAAAATTTTTAATACTGTGTCGGAGTAAAAGTATATACAGATTTTATGCCATGGAAAGAATTTCTGCAACACATGACATTTAACTTTAATGCACTTGTGAAGTATTAGAAGCTTCTTTTTATTTTGTTGTTTGATGGACTTCAGTGCCTTAAAACACTTTAAAGGTGTTTATTATATAGATACTAAATCTTGTAACTGTAGATGACTCTCTCACTGACAGAAGTAATAGGGTGGCACATCACTGTGCTTAGCACGACTCTTAAAGTTTCTCTTTTTGGCACATTCTCCTGTAGTCAGGTCTAGGTAGACAATATCCGTTGCTTTTTTCAGGTGAGGAGAAGCTGAGAGTCTTATCTTCTGTTAACTTGTCATCTGGTAGGGAAAGTACTAATTAGTGTGCCTCAGAAAGGTCCTATGTTTCTCTGTGATTGTGAAGTATAGGGAGAGGTTTGTGAGTCTTGTAGAGAGAATTGTTTTTCAAATACTAACAATGTCCTTGGCACCATCTAAAACACAGAGACTAGCATCTATCTTAGGAAGTGTGTGTCCAAAAGAGAATAGTTCAGATGAAATAATTCACGTACATAGAAGACAAGTTTATCACAAAGAATGAAATTAATCAGTTTGGTGTAGTCCTTATTGTCTTCACTTGTTCCAGTTCACTGGGAAACTGTAGTGTCTTTCCTTGTGTTACGCCTGTGGTGTTTCTCCTGTACTCAAAAGCCAACTGTAAACGGATGTGGTGTTTTTGCCAGATGACATTCAATGGAAAACCAAGTGAACTGGGAGAAGTGGATCTGTTGGGGAATGATCCTGAGGAGAGTAAAATGGAAGTAGATAACCAGGTATCTGATGATCTATTTGATGATCATTCAGTGACTGACATCAGTGATACAAATGAATCTGGTGAGATGCAAAATATAACAGGTAAGTCTTCTCTGTGTCCAAAACTATTTGCAAAAGCTTGTTTTTACATAATACTCTTTGAACGACAGTGGGATACATAATTGTGCTACTTTATTAGTAGTTGAAGCAGGTAGTTGTTGAACCAGATACTTTCTAAACAATAATAATTCTTTTGACCTCATTAGTGTTTGAAGGATACTAGTGAAGTATTCTAGCTCATTTGGAAAGGAGAAATCTATTTTTTATTAATAGTAAATAAATACTATTTATTTACTATTACAGTAGTAAAGTAGATTTACTATTACAAGCAGAGAAGCTAGTTAACTTGTTCAAAGTCAGGCAGAAGTTTTGGCAAAGAAAAGACTAGAAAGTGTGTCTATAGGATACCTGTCTCTTTCATTAGACTGTACTTTATTTTCTTAAAAGTAGTCATATTTAACTTTTCTCCTTTTCTTGATCAATAATTCTTGACAAGGTCAGCTTTCTTATATTTCTGGACCTGCAGAGGGACAGGAGCATGAATCTGTTTATTCCTGTTGGCAGCTACAAGTACTGATGTTCTCTTTTGGTTTAAATTCTTTCTTAAAATGGTGTGTACTTAAGTTTTTAATCAGCACTATGCCTTCTGTTTGTTACTGAATGAGAAGGAAATCAGGGTGTTACATTAATGCCACAAACAGCAGCTGGTCCATTTTCCCCATCATGTTGAATAAGTGTCTAGAAGTATCTTCTCCAACCACCTGATAAGTAATTCTAGTAAATGAAGTTTGCAATTGCAGAAAGTTACGTGAGTTCTAAATGTGACAGCAAAATGGTGTTTGTAACTATTACGTTTAGGTTATAATTGAAATTTCAGTGAGGGTATTAACATAGTAGTAATTGTCACATTTTCAATTCTGGGGAAGCTTTGAATCTGTAGTTTAAGGTATATCCTAAGTTATAGGCAGGAACACAAAATAATACAGCTGCAGGTGGTTGCACTGAGTTCATCCTATCCTTGATGGAGAAATCAGCCATATGAAGGGGCACATAAATTAAAAGCCTCTGTTTTAGAGAGGGCCTTTGTAGAAGTGGGAGACACGCTCAAGAAGCTGTTACTGGTGCAGTAAGAGCTCTATAACAAATAAACTTAAAGGTTGCTAGTACTCTATTTTGAGAACTTAAATTAGCTTTGTAAAGACCTGAAATGTTACCAACTTTTTGTCCTTGGAGAAGCATTTCTTACATGAAAATCTTATTTTCAGGTGCTTTGAGCCCATTAGCTGAAGAACAGTTGACAAAGCAGGATTTACTTCTCCTTGAAATTCTGAGATTCTTGTGTATTTGTGTAAACACAGTCCAAATTCAAACAGTGAGCTTCCGAGCCTCTGATATACGGAGGAAGCTGTTAATGCTGACTGACAGCAGTGTCTTTGATAGTGCTAAGCCATTGCATCTGCACATGGTGAGTGTGACCCATCTCTGTATTTGTACTGGTTTTAAATTTGTGTGTTCTTGGCAGTTGTATATTGTCTTTCTCTCGTCATCGATACCCTGAGAAGACATGAAAATGGCTACTTCTAGTGTTCAGAAGAGTGCTGTGGTCAGGGAAAGAGCAGTTAGAATTTGTTGTAAGCCAGAATATAAAAAGTGGAGAAGTATAAACAGCTTTCCTTTATCATTAATTATTTGTTAAATAGCTAGAAATGGTCTCTGTAGTAGAACAGGATCTGTGTTTTAGTTTAAAAAGGAAATATTTTTGACTGCCAAGACTAACATTACTGTGTGACAGTCCTTACATGAAAAGATGGTCAGTCTAACATGTAAGAGCTGACAATAGGTGTCTTTGCTGCGTGATTTCATGTAAGAGTTACTGAAAATGTTTTATATTTTTTATTTTTGTCTACTTATTTTCTTAAGTATTATTTTCCATTTTGGTTCTTTTTCTTTATTCCCCAGTACTTGGTCCTTTTGAAGGAGCTCCCTGTTGAAGAACAACTCTTGCCTGAAGACGACATTGTTATGCTTCTTAGGCCTCTTTCGTAAGAGAGAAACTGTTCAGCACGTATTAGAGCTTTTGTAGTTCAGCAGCTAGAGGATTTGGGTACTGTTTAGTGTTTCAAGATATTTTTTCTTACTTTCTTTCAGTGCTGTGTGTTCTTCGTACCGTCGAGATCAAGAAGTTTGTAAAATAATTCTAAATAATTTGCTTCCTATAGCAGTAGGATTGGCCCAGTCCAACACACATGCTGAAGAGACAGGGGATGCCCAAGGACAATTTTTCACAGTTGTTGGAGCCTTTTGGTATGGTCTATCTGTTTAGAAGTAGACTGAGCATAAAATTTTTAACTTTGCTATCAGTGTGAAGACTGTAGTGCTGTTGTGTGTCTTGCTGTTGGTATCCTATGGTATCTTTATCCAGTATTTAACTTTCCAGATTTTCTGTGTCATGTTGTATTTGTTAGCAAAGAATCATATTGTCATTAAGATAGTATTTGAACAATAAATGCTACACTGTTGTATATTAACAAAGATTTATTGTGCTCTGAATTGCATCAGTAATTATAACAAGTGATAACTTCAGCAACCAGAAATGGATATCGTATACAATTGTAGGTTATCAATAAAAACATCAAATCCTCCCAAACATGCCTGTTGAGCACAAAAGAATGAACTGTAATCAGCAGAAACTAACTTAGACTTTTTCTCAAAATTGTTGGCAACTTTTTCCTTTATTCAGATCTTCCTTATTTTAGGCATTTAGCTCAAGGAGGGAAATGCACAGCACCAGTAAGAGTGGCCCTTTTGAACTGCATGAAAGCCCTACTTGAGGTAATCCCAGATTTTCTGACATTCATTAGCGTGTTAAGCATATATACTTAAGGTTTACTTAAAAACAGTATCTAAAAATCTTTTGCATATGTCAGTGTATATTCCATTCTAGGCCTTCTGTATGTTTTAAGCCACAATATTAGTTTTCTTCAGGCAGATCCTTATTGCAAGTGGGCGATCCTTAATGTGATAAATGAAGATCTACCTGTGAGTGATGCTTTCCCGCGTTTTCTCGCAGATGGTCACCATGAAGTTCGCATTCTTGCTGCCAAGTCGATTACCAGGTGATAATGTAAATCTTTTTTCTGTTTATAGGAACAATGCTGAATTTCACTTAACTGCGTTTACTTCTGCTAGTGTATACCTGCTCTTTTCAGTGCTTCTGGGGCTTTAATCTTGACAGAATATAAAAGCCTACCAAGTTACTTTGGTTGAGGTGTTCAAACTTTACCTAAATTTCAATTATTCCGTGATGTGAGAGAGATATATATTAGAGAGAGGTAAACTATGTATGTATAAAGCTATATATGACAGCAAATTTTGCACTAAATTTATTATGCAGAACTTGAGTAGGAAATAGGTTTGTTTTTCCCCTAGAAATAGATTAGATACACTGTGTAGCATGAGAACTTTCTTAAAGGATCTTGGGTTTTGAATACTCTATATAGTTCTTTCTCCATACATCAATAAGGATGTAATTGAACTGGAATAGGAGTAGAGGAGGGATGTACAAAAGTATGAAACGCTTTATGCACAGCTGTTGGTTGCATAAACTGGAACACTTCAGCACAAAAAGAGTTGAATTGCGGGTGGTATAACATAGCTCCACAAAATATGGAATGGAACAAAGTGAAGATTTGCAGTCTTTTCCAGTTTAAAGACGAGGGGACATCAAGTGAAGCTAACAGTTTAAGATTCAAAGAAAATATGGTTTACTTCTTCGTACAACATTCAGTTATCCTGAGTGTTATCCTACTACCTTCAACTGTCTGGATGTTTACAGGGGTTCAAAAAGCAACAAACTGACAAAAGAGTTAATCATTGAAGGATACTAAATACAGTCACCACTCCTAACTCATGATCTGCCTAGGCCACCTGTGGTCAAATGTTGTATTCAAGGAATTATTATGTACACAGGGTGAGCATATGGTCATCTTTCTTAGGTATCTACTAGTAGTCACTTAGAAATAGCTAAAGGTCTGATCCACTGTGGTGTTCTCATTTTTGTTACAAAGAGCAAAGTGGGTTGGGCTTTCATCTACAAAAAATAAGTTCTTTGAGAAACTCTTTTTACATATACACCTGTTCAATAAATGTATTCCCAAAGTACTTCATGACATGAAATGCTCCATTACGATGGACAGCTGAACTTTGCTTTCCTGCACTGGCAGAGACTGGGAAACTTTTGTATGTGTTCAGGCTGTTCTCCACTATTTTGCTGCAACAGATGTTCGTAGTGTTATTGATAATGTTTGAGGGAGAGGAAGGAAAGGCTGCTGTACAAGAAAGTTAACAAGGAAATAATGACAATCAGAAAATTAGAATCTTATTATTTGTATGCACAGAATGCAGTAATTCTGTAGACTAAATGCTATGCTAATAGTTACTGTTCTTTTTTTGAAGTTTGTTTCAAGATGTGAAACAGAGAGATTCTTCTGGAATGTCAAAACCTCTTCCTTTGAAGCTCCAGCAAAAGGCTTTTGAGAATGCGTATCTCAGAGTTCAAGAAGGAATGAGAAATCTGGTACCAACACATAGTCATTAGTTTTGCCTAGTTTTTGTCTTATGAATAAGATGACCTTTTAAATGATCATGTTTAGTTTTCCAAGAACATTAATTCTGTTGGACCTCTGATAATGTGAGGTGGTGAAACAAAGTGCTAGTCAGGAAATTCCTTACACGTCCAGTCAGTCTCTGTTTTGCCCACATTAGACGTTTTTAAACTTTTTCACTGTATGTTCCAGGCTGCTCTTCTGAATCACAGGATTTGTTGTTGTGGGTTTCGGTACTGTAACACTTAAGAATCAAAGAAGAATGGAGCCTCAGTATTCTAGACAACATGTAAACAATGAATAAGAGGCAATGTAAATTCAGATTGTGTGTTTATGTAGTATAAAACCGGATTTGTAAATTTCAGTAAGATCATGTTTCCAGTGCTATTAGAGCAGTGGCTTTCGCAAAACCAAAATTTGCTTAAAAAATTAAACTATTCAGTTGAAACTTCAAATGAAGGAAAAGTTTTACTTCAGTGCAGTGACTGAAAATGGAATGGTGTATATTACTGTGGAATTTCTTTAACTATTAATTCTTGTATTAGTGTCTTTCATTTTTCTTCCGTGCTGTGTGCAAGTCATCTGTGTCATCTACATTTTCCATTTTTTTTCTGTCATGCTACAGTCTATCTGCATGTCACCTGTTGACGGATTTTCTCTGCGTTCCCTTTGCCTGCTGTTTGTAGCTTGGGCTTGCGGCTGAGGCCTCATCTCTCTGTCATCTCATGTCATCGCTCTGTACTGTCGCCTCCAGCTCTTTGTCGTCTTGTCTCATTTCTCTGTTGCTTTGGTTCTCTGTTCTGTCACCTCAGCTTGCTGGTGCCTATTAGCTTCTGCACTTTCGTTGCAGTTTCTTGTTACTTTTATTCAATATTCATCACTTGTCAATCCCATGCCTTAACAGTGGAAGAAGTGCATGTGAATTATAAGGCAGTTCTTCTCCTATGTGCATCAGGGAGGAGTAAAAAGGAGACCTGTCTTGTCAGTGCCTCGATCATTTCTGTGTTAAGTGCATTGCCTTTGTTTAAACTGCTGATGCTATAATATGAACTGGGGTGTGTGAGGTAGCAGCGTGTGTGCTGGCATGCTGGAGGCAGTAACTTCTGATTGAGGAGTGGAGCAGACAGCTGGGGGGAAGTTATTTTTAAGCAACCAGAGGAAGATTTTCAGCAGTATTTATGTCAATGCCCTGAATTTTAAATTATTTATGCTCATTTATTAATTAGGAGGTTGCTTTAACAAAATACTTGTACAAGGAGTTTATTATTTCTTATTGAAGGTCAGGGGTGGTGCAAGTCCCGAAGATCTTTTGGACAAACAGTGTAATGGAAAAGCAGTTTTGCTGATGCTTATAACCATGGTTCTGTGCTGCAGTCCGGTCTGTGAAAAACAGGCTTTGTTTGCTATTTGCCAGTCTGTGAAAGAGAATGGATTAGAACCTTACCTTGTGAAAAAGGCAAGTATAAAATTCCATTTTATATTCAGGTAATAAATTTAGGTTAGGTTAAAATTGGAACAGTACAAAATGTTTTTGTCAATACTGAAAGTTGTTAAACTTTGTAAAAGTGTGACTAATGCGGAACTTAAATATCTGACTGAATTTGTAGTTATATTTCATGACCTACATAGAAATGATGGTATCATAAAAAGCAATTTTAATGGTAAATCTTACGTGTTAAAAGCGCAGATCTGAAATGCGAATAGATTTTTATACATTGAAGATTGCAGATCTCGTTTAAGAAAATCTTTCTATGCAGTGGAAGTAAAGTGAGTTTTCTGACGTGGAAAATAGGCAAAATACATGCAAAGTATTGGAAGATGGTATGTGTCTTGTGGACTTTCATTTTGAAGTTCATAAGGGTATATTGAAATAATTGTTGTTTATACTGCAGCTTTTTGTGCCTGTCACTTTTTTGGTGTGCGTGTTCTCTCCTTTTTATCCTTTCTTTCTGTTCGTTGCCTCTTGGTTTTACACACAGTCTCCACCCTGCAAAATGTGTGCTGGCTGTCCTTGCTTTGCATACCACCTCATACGGGGTAGTTGTCATTCCTTGATTGCACTCTTTGGAGACAAGGCAATAGAAATAATAAAAAAAATTGCTTATGCTAAATAGGAGCTGAATTATACAAATACTCGTTAAAAGGCTGGAGGGGGAGGATGTGGAGGTGTAGTACTGTCGGTTTGCTGTAGTATCATGTACTCTGCATGTTATTTCTGCAACCTTATTTCATGCACAGGTTTTGAAAAAAGTATCTGACGTTTTTGGCTATAAAACTATAGAAGACTTCATGACATCACATTTAGACTATTTGGTGATGGAGTGGCTGAAAATAAATGACAGTGGATATAGCCTGTCTACTTTTCCTTATGTTCTTCTGAACTATACCAGCCTTGAGGAATTCTACAGGTAAGTTTGCTAGATGAAAGCAGTTTATTTAGATTTTTTTTACAATTATGACAACAGAATTTCAAATTTCTGAATATAATAATGCATCAGGATTTTGTTGTGCGATAGCATTGAGAGCTTTTAAAATGTTTTTCAGGTATCTTGCGTATTATATTTGCACTGGTAAATTTGTTTGTATAGCAGTAACTAAACAATAATTACAAGTTTAGTTATACAGTAGAGGAATGGTGTTTGCTATGTTATGCTTGAGATTTTTTTTAAAAATCCAATTCAAGGACATGCTGGAAATGTATTTACTACGTGTAGGTCTTGTTACAAAGTTTTGGTTCCACACCTGGTGATTAGAAGTCAGTTTGACGATGTGAAATCACTTGCCAACATGATTGAAAAAGACTGGAAGCAGGTTCTAGCAGACTGTTTTCCAAAGATACTTGTGAATATCCTCCCGTATTTTGCCTGTCAAAGCCATGGAAAGAGTGAAGTAGCAGAACAAAGAGATACGGCTTCTAAAGTCTACGACATGCTAAAGGATGAAAACTGCTTAGGAAAACAGGTATCTGTTTCAAATGGATAAATTGAGTTCTGTGGCATTTAGCAGCCCTGAAAGAAACTTTTCTCTAAAAATGTAAATAGTTCAAGTTTACAGATACAAAATTATTATTTTAATAAAGCCAAACTAGCCAAATTTTTATCCTAAGTTTTTCCAGTGCTAAGTGTTTCTACTCAGTAGAAACTTTCAGGCAGACAGTTGACTTGAAGTATAATTTTTTCAGAATGTAATAATTTTTTTTTTTGCCATTAGTTATACATACCTGAGTTTCCCTGTTATATTTCTGTTTAAGTAAGTCATGTTTGCCTCTTAAAATATTTTGTTAGTACTTTATCAGGCGCCATCTTCCTCAGAGGCAGACTTTATATTCAGAACTAGTAGTAAAATTAAACTTTTTTTTTTCCAGATACAGTAGGAAAGCAAATTTTTCTACCTGTGACTGCCATAGGCTTAACCAGGCTTAACATCTGAATGAATTGCATGTCATAGATAATTGAACAAATCGAGAATCCAGACAGGAAGAAATAGGTTTTCTCGGAGAAGAAATGTTAAATTATTCCAGCTAAAATATTCTTTTTCTTATTAAAACACTATTTTCCCCCTTCTAGCAAATTGACAGTTTATCTCATAATAACTTACCAGAGATTGTGGTTGAGATGTTGATGACCTTACATGAGCCACCTGATAGCACAGTAGAAGGAGCTCATCTAACTAAATATATAAGGTATGTCTTGGTAGATTTTCTGAATGCTGAATGTATATGTATAATATTGTGCATTAAAACACGTGCTTCAGACATAAGAAGAGGTGACCTTGAAGTTGAGAATTAAAGGAACTTACTGTCATTAGTAATGATGTATCATAGACATTCTTTCTCACATAGTTACTCCGCAGTATCAGTAAGGAGAACCTCTGTAATACTTCAGTTGATGGAAAGAATGAATGGGTGGGTAGGAGAATGCTGTTGTATGTTGGTGAGCTGGACTACGGCAGTGCCAGTTTAGGTTGGTTCAAATTTGGGTGGACTGCCCTCTCTATAAAATTGGTCAGGTTTTAGTGTCTAAATTAAAGTGATTCTTTTTAAAGGTCTTTAAATATTTAGAAGTCACCTGAGAAGTGAACCGAACCGTTTCTTAACAGTTCTTGTAGTGGCAGCTCTTGCCTTTGGTAAGGAGATTGCTTGAGCAATGCCAAATAATTCCTAATTAATAGAAATATTTTAATGCCATAAGTATCTTCATTTTTATGAGCTTTTCGTTGTTGTTATCCTAAAAATATCACTATTTGCATAATTATGTCTGGAAATAATTTTCCAGATTTTTTTTGTTTAGATAGAGACTATTTGGAAAAACATTACACTTCCTGAAGTTATTGAAGAAGATACTTTTATTGTAGAAGTAGAAAGTTGAAAGAATCCAAAGCCTTTCTGTGAAAATCTGCCAAGTTGAATGGCTGAGGGTTTCAGAACTTTATAAAAGAAATTTGTTTCAGTGAGTTTATTAACAGACTGGGGTGTCTGCTTGTAACCAAAGTTTTTCTTTAAGAAGGAAAGGGTAAGAATACGAGTGATGAAACTTAGACTTTGCTGGTTTATTGTTATCATAGTGCATTTATTTTCTTTGTGAGGTCCCAGACAAGTTGACTACTCTTTTTATGTAATACAGAGATTCACGGTTACTTTTTTCTCAACCAAATTGTTCCCATAATCACAAAATGCAGAAGCTTTATCTATGAATTGCAAATAGATTTTCCTGTGATGTACCTTAGATGAGACAAGTGTGTGAGTTTTTAGCAATATGATCGTTCAAAAAATAATACAAGGATGTTGTACAGCTTAGAAAGCTGCCATAGAGGGACAACAGACGGCTAAAAATAAGGTGTATTTCGCTCTGCTGGATGGTTTTGCTGCTTCTTAGTGAAAGCAGAAAAGATTTCCTGGAGTTACATGTTAGTGAGACATTTTATTTAATACATGGGGTTTGATTGTAGGAAGGAAAAAATAATATCTTTTTTATTTATTTAGGGAACTGGATCCTGCTCCTAATCCTCCTCATTTTCCATCTTATGTGATTAAAGCAACCTTGGACTACATTAGCAACTGTCATAAAAGCAAATTAAAAAGTCTTGTAGCAGTTCTTTCTAAAAGCCCTGTAAGTATGTAGTGATGATTTTCTTCTTCGGTAGAATATAAAATTTCTTTTATGGGTACAATGTGATTTAATTAGACATTTTCATCATATATATGTAGGAGGAAAGAATACAACCTTGGAAACTTTTCTGTTCTTTTGTTTGCCTTTTGAAATTGAAAGAAGTTCTAAGTTCAAGGACACAGTAACCTTACAAAAATTACATGCTTGAACTATTACATGCATTATGTAATACATGTGAAATAATGTATAAATAGAGAGGGTTATTTTAAAGGTTGGGGAGATCTGTGTGTACCAGACACAGTTTAGATGCAATATATTGTTTTGACATAAGTCTGAAGAACATTCTAAAATAATTACATTTGGACAATTTTATCTAAATACTGTGTACGGTTAAGATATTAAAGTTTGCTTCTCTTACTGACAGTGCGAAATTTTATAGTGTGTGGTATTTTTAGACATTTGATTTTCAGTAGTTAAAGGGAAATACAAAGGCATATAAAATTATGCAGCCTGGCAATAAATCGTATACATATTACTTTCTTGTAATGTCATTTCTTAGAAATTTATCTTTTCAAAGTTTATGCTATTTTATTGCATATGTTGTCAACAACTTTGCCTATCCATAAACAATCTAAAAATGAGAAAAAAACCTTTTGCTAGGCCATGTTTGTCTAAATCTTTTGGGTGTGAAAGTTAATATTGCCGGCCAGTGGAGTGGAATGGAATGGAATGGAATAGAATATTTAAGGTGGAAGGGACCTATACTGATGCCTGACCACTTCAGGGCTGACCAAGAGTTAAAGCATGTTGTGAAGGGCATTGCCCAAATGCGTCTTAAACACTGATGGGCTTGGGACATCGACCACCTCTCTAGGAAGCCTGTTCCAGTGTGTGACCACCCTCTTGGTAAAGAAATGCTTCTTGATGTCCAGAATGCCTCCTAATGTCCAGGAATAAATTGTTTAAAATGTAACACAGTCTACTTAGTATTTTAAGACAGTTACTTTGTTTTTTAAGCTTACAGTTTTAACAGTTGCAATCTGTATTCATGTATTTGATGAAATAATGCATTTTGTACGTATGAACATTATGTTTGACAGAATATAGATTGAAGCACTACCTGATGTTTTAATGGTTTTATTTGGCGTTTCTCCTTTTGGTGAAAACTGCCATAACTGTTTGGTTTTCTGAAGAACAGGCATAACCTTTCTCATTGGGGAGGGGGGGAGGCGCGGGGAAATTGCTAGATGTGGGGCTTACAGTCCTGCTTGAAGAATCGGTTTCTGTGTAGGTCTTTTTTTTTTTTAAAGCAGTGAAAATAATTAAGCCTTTTTGTCCGTGTCCTTTAAAAATAGATGTATTGCTATTGCTAAAGTTTTCGTTTCTTGGTATAAAGTATATCTGTATAGGCATTGTGAAGTATTTTTTTAATACTAGTTTATTCATTTTTAGGATTCATTCCAGAAGATCCTTCTAGCCCTTTGTAAGCATGCGTCAGATACAAACAACATTTACAAGAAACACAGAGTTCTTATAATTTATCACTTGTTTGTTAGTCTGCTACTTAAAGAGATAAAAGATGGTTTAGGAGGAGCATGGGCTTTTGTCCTCCGAGATGTAATTTACACCCTGATTCACCACATCAATAGCAGGTAAATATGCCAATCATATCCCTGTCTGTACTCCCTTATTCTTATAACCTTGTATTTCAGTACCACTAGTAAATATGAATTCATTTGTAGAAATAATTGAAATTCCCTGAAAGAATAAATTGCCTTTCTTTGATAATTTCAGAATTTAAATTTACAGGTTAACAAAGTGTGGAACGTTTTGTGCTGTCCTTGTGTTTAAATGTTCACTGTACTGTATAATTTTGTATCTATAATAGGCTATCACACTGTAGAAATAAGAAATGTTGGGAGATTTTGATGACAGAAAGTGTGTTTGGGAATTTAAAGGATATGGGAGAGGGCTACAAAGATGATAAGGGGACTGGAGCATCTCTCCTACAAGGACGGGCTGAGGGAGCTGGGCTTGTTCAGCCTGAAGAAGAGAAGGCTGAGAGGGGACCTTATAAATGCCTATAAATATCTGAAGGGTGGGTTTCAGGACGATGGGGCCAGACTTTTTTCAGTAGTGCCCAGTGACAGGACAAGGGGCAATGGGCACAAACTGAGGCACAGGAAGTTCCGTCTGAACATGAGGAAGAACTTCTTCCCTCTGAGGGTGACGGAGCACTGGAACAGGCTGCTGCAGAGAGGTTGTGGAGT
>Ga0065711_1006388_pt1 | contig 29113 bp, 17 predicted proteins | sample Hoacrofraction12_FD_59098 | JGI IMG/M metagenome (GOLD analysis project Ga0065711, IMG submission 59098) | Hoatzin crop microbial communities from Cojedes, Venezuela - Epithelial fraction 12 v2 (version 2) | ecosystem: Host-associated > Birds > Digestive system > Esophagus > Crop | place... | reverse complement strand
CCACGGGTGTGCTGAAGTGGGGGGGGGGGAAGTTCTTGCCCAAATGTTGCTCTTTTGTGCGATGAGTGAATCCCTTCCAATGTGATTTATGAAACAACCGAGTGGGGACAAAGTGGAAAGCGACAGGCAGGAGCAAGTCTTTGAAGAAGGGCTTGGTTAAAGGACAGTCTGGTGGGCAGCAGTTGTGGAAATGATGCTGTGGTGCAGAGGGGTTGGACCTTTTACGAGAGAGTGGGGAAAAAGACAAAGCAATTGTCTCTTTATTCCCCGCTGCACGAAGGGTTAAAACAAATAAAAATAAAAGACACGAACTTTTTGAAAACTCTAGTGGTTTGGATTCTGTTCAAGGCTTGGATCAACCCACCCCTGACTTGAGAAGACAGGACAATAGTGTCCACTTGGCTCGGCTGTGGACTCTATGGATTTTTATTACCAGTGGCTGGAGTTCAAGATGACTGAATTGTAAATAAGGAGAACTGAAACACAATAAAATAGTCTCCAGAGATTTACCTAGAAAACATCTGGAGCTTTGGCTCTAACATATAGAAATCTATACCAATGGGAACACAAAACATTACTGTGTAGTAAGAAATAGCGCAGATAAATGAGAAGTTAAAGCCTCCTATATATCACAATAAGATATTTCAGCTCCTTTTGGTTGTGCAAGTTTCCTATACTCTGAAGTCCTGCCAAATATTTCATTGTTACCTTATTAGATGTTCTTGGTTTACTACCTTTTGCTTTGTAAAGCACTGATTTAGTGTCACTTAATTTAATTTTTGAAAACATAACCAGATGTTCATTTAGCATAGGAGAAAACAATATCGGAAACATGTGTTTTTATGCATTCCAGCACAGATACTAAGATTTCTTTCTCTTGCTAAAACAATACTGCTTCTGAAATAAGTTCCCCTTTTATCTTTGACATCAAATGCCACATTGGCATGCAACAGTATTTTGATCATTATAAGTCTCTCTTAATGCTTGTATTTAGCCAAAAGATCCTTAATTTGGGGGTCTGTCTCCTGGATTCCCACTGCGCTTTTCATTTCTTTTACAATACTGACATCATTGTTTGCATGCTGGACTGACCTCGCCCACTCTGTTTAATGGGAAGCAGCAGCAGGGGGGAAGCACTTGAAGCAAGGGGCCCTCCCAGAGCTGGAGGTAACCGAGCGTAATGGTATGCTCCACAACCTACCAGCATTGTTTAGGTATAACAGTTTAAATACTGGCAGCACAACGACCTGCAGAGCAAAGGTTAAGGAACCTCCCAAAATTCGATCTGGGTGGTGTTCAGCTCATCAGGGACATGCATCTCCTCCCAGTCAGTGTTTAACTGGCTCCGCTCCCTTATTGCCAGGGGTGCAATATCATCCTGTTTAAATTTTATAGTGGAGAATGAGCCACACAGAGAAAGTGTAAATAAAATTGTCTTCACCCTACTGCAACTTTAAAATCTGCTTCCCAATGTATTTTTCAGAGAAGACTAACATACATCAGTGATTAGCAACTATTCTGGAATAGCTGTAAGTTTGTAGGTTAACTTGAGAGTTGCCTTTCTTTGTGGTTATGGTATTTCCTTGGCCAGCTGGGGGACTATTTAGAAGGCTGGCAGCCCATAGTTTTATTGCTTGCCAAAATCATAATTCTATGTTTGGCTAAACCTGCAAGCTTTCTTTCTAAATAATTTAGCCAAGAACTAAGCCTAGATGCTTCAGGCCAGCTCTTCAGAAGTCTGTCCCTCCCCTAGCATGAGGAGGAGCCCAGCACCCTTTCTGCCCAGCGTTCAAAGTCTGGCTGCTTACTCCACAGGGGGGGTGACTGCTTCTGACAATCGTACCCTGACTGACCACTTCAATGCTCTTCCAAAATCTGGCTCTGATGACTACTGTAGAAAATTTTTTATTTACTCAAAAAGGTTAAGAATTTAGGTTAGAATAAGTTGACTATAGTATAAGGTTAAATGCAACCACAATGCCACTCGAAGGCCTGAGATATTGTTTTCAGTCTTGCCCCTTGTACAGACCCACCCGAGGCTGGCAGAAAACACAGTACAGCTAATCACACAAAGACAATATTAACAAAAGATGATTAATTATCTAAAATAGGTTTATCGCAGTATAGAAGGAAACTTCTTCTATGAGAAAATTGATTGCTTTAACTGAAATTTTAATAGAACATCTTGAAGTCTCTCAAGTCTTTCTCAGGACTGTACCAAGCAGAATTCACAGAAGATGATAAAGGACAGATGACGACCCCGTGACGACCCTGAAACCAAGCAGGACCTGAAACCAGCAAGGGAGAATTCTGCTAAGACAGAAGAATAGAGAGAGAACTTAATAAATGATGTATTTAAGGAACTGAACGGTTGCTTAGAAACTTATGAAGATTCTAGACTTGATGTAATCGGTTTAAGAATGGTATATAAACTGGTCTAGCGAGTTGAGTTTTGCCACTCACTGAGGTGATGGCCCAACTCCGAGTTGGCAATAAAGCAAACCTAGAGGTACTCACGTCTATTTTTTTCCTTGAACAACTACAAACCCAAAAATCCTTCTGAATCAATAGCCCTGAACTTCCCAGTCCCAGGCACAGCTGGGAAAAAAGCCAGGACTTGAAGTCTGGGTCAACATTAATACCAGTCCTCTGTGAATGCAAGCCCTGCCCTCGCAAAGGCTAGTTCAGCCTAACCTCAGATGTTACTGAGCAAACTTGGAAGAGCTTCTCTGTCTCACCATGCAGCCCTGGAGCTACCTGTAGCTTTAGTTTTCTCCCACAAAGTTCATCGCACTTTCCCTCTTTTCTAACAGTACACTTATATTTGCTCCCAAGTTCCTTCTAAATCACAGTCTGTTACAAAGGTGGCCACTGGATAAACCTTGAACTGTTGGATTGGCACAAGAGAGTCAGTGAGGTTCAGCCATCTCTTATGGATCAACTACTCACTCAGCTCCACTTTAAAATATGAAGGATATTGGATATGAATCAATAGCAAGAACAGTTTGTTCTCCTTAACTGTGTCTTCATGCCCACGATGCTGAGCTCACCATGTCCAAAATGAGCCTGGAGTAGTGGCTGGGATGTCAGCTACAGGGTACTGCCTTCCTACCCAAAACAGAATGTAGTGGTGGGTGATCAGCCTCTGCCCCAAGCTTTGCACTCCACCACATATGAGGACAAGGTAGGTGGGGAACTTGAGCCAACTGTGAAAGCTTAGTACACCTTCACACTCTTGCACCCTGCTGCCTAACCCAGGATAAAGACTGCTTGCATGGCCATCATTTACCACAATTTCACCACAAATTCAAGAGCCTGCTGCACTCCTGCAGTGGTGCAAAGGGGTCTGGTAAAAGGCCCATCCATTGCAGTTGAAGGGTGTGCACTGACTCTTGTGGGTGCTGGATTGTGGCCCTAGAGAGGGGCAAGTATCTGGCTGAAAAGGGCTCCGCACACCCAACAGTTCAAAGTCCTTGCTGAACCTGAACCAACATACAGGCTCACCGTTACTTGCATTTATGATGGCACGACGTAGGGTTACAATAGCGGGGCCCAGGCCCAGTATTTGTAACACTGATTATATTACTGTCCCAACAGGCACAGTGGCAGAGTTAAAACAGCTTCTGATCCATCAAGGCCTAACAGGCTTGGTAAGATCATACACCTTAGCCACACCTTTGTCCCTGTGGCCTCCGTCAGCCAAACACAGAAGAAATCTGAACTGACTCTCCACGTTCATCCAGTTAAAACAATCTCGGACTCCTCGATTCTGTAATTACTGGACAGAGCCATCACTTTCTTCCCTTTTTCCAGCCACCAATTAACCAGAGACTCCGATATGCAACATAATAAAAAACTCTTTCTCTTACTGATCATGCAAAAATGAGAACATAGACAACGTAATCACGTTGTAAATGGTATTCAATTAATAGTTAGCTAAAAATATTCAAATGATGATTCACAGACTGAATAACTAACAAATGGGAAATGGACCAATTAAGCAAATGGACAGGCTAACGGTTGCAAAGTTACAAAGTGAGCCCCATGACAATTTGATAAATTAATAGAAAGCTTCTAGGTGGGCTGACACATAAGGAGTAGGGGAAATAGGGAGGTATGGATAATTGACGTTCTGCAATCAGGATACAGCTCTGTTACGAGACAAAGGAAGGACTTCAGGCAAGAAAAGCCTATGGAAATCAGACATTACCCTTTGACACTCTTCACAGAGCTCTGTAGTGATATTTCAAGCACATCGCTCTGACCTAACACAGCACCACCGCATTGAATAGATACTCACTTTAAACACACACAGGATGTTTTGCTATGAAAAAATACATATACTAAAATCTGAATAAGAATAAAACCTACCTAGAGGAACTGACTGGAAGTAAGACATTTTAGAAAACTATATAGACTCCATGAGAAAGTGATCACTTTAAAATGAGCAACACAGGCTAGCAGGGGACTAGCTGCATCACTGAAACAACTGTTGCGGTAGCCTCAGCAGCTACGCAACACATGCTTAGTGCAGAAAGACATAAAACAGATTGTGCCCATGAGTTAGTCACCAAATGATGCCAACACACTCCAACATGTCAGCCTAAGAGCCTTGTAAAGGTTCATACACAACTTCAAAACCGAACCCAGACAGATTTTCTTTGTCACCTCTTAAGGAAATGATCTGATGTTTCACCCCTGGGTCAGAGTTATAAGCGTCTGGAAACGTTTGAATGACTATATTCATTTTGCCTGAAAAACACTTTTGCTAAGTGAAGCCTTGATCTGCAATAGAAACACATAGGTATAAAGGAACAACAATGACGACAGGTCGTTTGCCATCTCCCCTTTTTCCCAGAGGTTAGAAATCCCTCTTTCTCTGTCCTTCAGTTCTTCCAGTTGTTCATCTCCATCGGAGTTGCAGCTACTTAAACACAATCATTCACCTAAACTCCTCCCATTCAAAAGCATTACATTACATTACATGAAACAATGACTCCAAACACATCTTTTTCACTGCAGTAAGATGCCCTGAGCTGCTGGGGCACTATCACAGAGGACTAAAACACTCCTCCTGTTCAGAGAGGCAGGGGAAGGAGCTCCAAGATCCTGGCTCCAAGAGACAGTAACAGAAAGTTAATAGATGACAGCACAGAAATTCCAAACGAGAAAAAAAACCCTGTGAAACCAGCAAAACAAGAAAGCCAGTTGCTTTCCTATCATGGTTTCTTCAGCCTTCCTATTAACTTAGAATAACAGAGATCCTATTCATTATGCTGGAGCAAAACAGCCTTTGCACTAAGTGGACCTCGCAGTAATATAGAGCAGTGCAGCATTTTGTGGCTTGGAAGACTCGTTCATTTACTTGTATAAGATGCTTATGGATTCATAAACCCTCACCAGGAATTATCCCAAAATTATAGCATGTTTTCCAGGGTCATCATATTACATTAAATGTTCAGCCCTGCCTGAGGCATGCTAATATGTAAGAAACACAGATATGCCTCAAAGGAAAACAATAAAAGGAGGCTTTTTGCTTGCTCCCATGATTCTTGATGTCATAGGGTTTTAGCACACATTCACTCTTCATTTCATTTCTAAGGATATTATAACAGGACTTTGGACATTTTCCACAGGCCATTTCTTGCTTTTATTTTTAAGTGACTTTTTAAAGTGACATTTGATATTCAATCTTACTAAAATATTCAGCATTATTTTTTTAACTTTAAGAATAATGTACCAGTGACATGCATGGAGATTTGCACTGGCAAGTTAAGGACTACATCTGGGAGTCCACAAAAGCATTTCAGTGCTGAGCCACAAGACATTCACCGGCTGCCTTAGGCTTTCCAAAAACCTAAAGTTTTCCAAAAGAACCTCTTACCCAGCAATTTTACCAGGCACAAAGAACAGATCAGACCTTTGTGGGTGCTGTTCTGCTACAGAATTGTCTACTTCTTCAGTACTACAGTGCCAAAATCATAAACTTTGCCTTCACTTCCTGCCATTTGCTTGATAATGTATGTAATTTAAGGTAACATCATCGTAATTGCTTTTAAAGTTAAATGGATTTTCGAGGGGGTTTAAAGTTATGATCTAAGAGTTAGAAATTCCAGGTCTGAGACAGACTTGCATAATCCTGGGTTTGTTACCAGGGTAAAATTTTGCGCTTTTCTAAGCAAAGTTCTGAGCACTCAAACATGAACCAAGGCGTGGCATGAAGAATGAGAAAATAGTCAAATTCAGCCCGCAGTCATGGCAGATCAGGGGATGTTACAGGGCTCAAAACCACAGTTATAAAACAGTCTCTTCTTCTGGTCTTAAAATCTGCGTAGCCACTTCAAAAAGAGGCCTCCTCACAGTAGCTTGGTATCACTGAACTTTGTACACACCTCAAATAAGCAAAGTGATGCAAAAAACCCCATACAACAGAAAATGCCTTAGCTGTGCAGCTCATATTCAGTGATTTCAACTGACTGCTTCACAAGCCTGCAGAGCATCCTTCTCACAACTCAGACCAAATGCATTCTACCTATCGTTGAATGTACGTGCTCTGACAACGATTTCGTTTGCAATGCAAACACGAATGCCAGCTGCCCACATAACATAGCAACGTATGTTTTTACTGCCCACTCTTTTAAAAACTGCAGAATACACAGGCACACACACACAAGTATATATAACAGTCCTCAAGGAACTGGTCAGAGCTTTAGTTTCAGTTTCCATTTCTGGAAAAGGATCAGGTAGAAATCTGCTTCCAGTCTGACCCACAATGTCCTTCCCAAATTGGCTGCTTCCACCCCCAGGCTGTCTAATTTGGCCCACAGCAACCATGTCAATTCAACTCCTCTCTCATACATCTCTGATAAAACACTGCCAGTTTTCATGACTTCAGGACTACTTAGCCTGTTTTTTGAGTGTATGACCAGTGATGGGAGCTTGTTTTTCAGGTATTACATAAATTCTGACCTTGTTTCATCAAATCTTTTTTAGCTGATCCCCAGTCCACTAGCAAACCCTTCCAGGACAGGAGCACATGTTGGCGGTGTGTTCCTGAGCCCTTCTATTCCCTAACAAGAGTGCATGCTGTGATAATCTGAGACAGCTTTAGTCCCCTTCCCTCTATACCCCCATGATCCAAAGCATACTTGCCGCTTCTTGGCTCTGTTTCAATAACAGCTACTTCAGCTTCTCCTCCATAAAATATACGTTTGGTTCTGTACCATTACAGCCTATATAAAACATAATAGCCACCTCACGAACAGCAGGATCAGACCAGACCTTAGGCCAAGTCTATGCTGCTATGGGTCTGGTTCAAGGCTGTGATGAACAGCTCAAGCCACCCACTCGGTGGGTTGATGGATGACCTGCCCCTACACAGGGAGAGACGAGCGTAAGGTCCAGCTGGTGTGATCAGGACCAAAGCACCAGCTGAACGCTGCAGCAGTGCTAATTTGCTTACCCTAGTGGAGCACACAGCTTGTGGGCTGAAGGCAGTGGCGATGCCTGTGCAATGCAGGAAGGACAGCACGACAGCCGTTCTCCCAGGCACCTCGCCCACCTCCCATGACCCCCGACTGCGCGGCAACACCCATGCTGTCAGCTCTACCCGGAGCAGCCCCCAAGGTGCCTGAGGCATAAGCATGGCGCTAGGCATGCCTGCACAGGTACTCTGCAAGGCACTGGCAGAAGGTGGGTGGGACGCAGGCCCTGCCAGGTCTACAGGTGCCTTGGAGAAGGCTTCTGCAAGTAGCTATAAGGTACTTGATGTCAAGTATAGCCAGAACAGAACCAAGCCTATGACAAATGCAATCAGTCTCAGAAATCCTTCCGTAAATGTTCTTTCCGCAGAAGAATGAAATGTTCTGCTATCCCTCTACCAACGGGGAACACATGAGAAACGAGCAAACTGAAACTGGCCCTCTAATACCATCTGTAGAGTTGCTGCTGGGTGTGGCCTTCCATAATAAGGTTTTATATAGACACTCTCAGAGGGCCAGGCCTCCAACTTCATAGAACTTAATAAAATAAAATTCTGGCAGTGGGAAACTTATCTCAAGGAGATATTATTGGAAAATGAGTGGGAATACCTGGGAGCTATAGTCAAATTGTAGTTGCCAAAGATCCAGAACAGACCCAAATCCTTATTATATGCAGATGTTTTATTTCACTTTATCTCTACAATATGGTACATGAAAATATGCTTACGATGTGCAAGGCACTGTGTGCTCCAAAACGCCTCCTTCCTTTTTCCAAATGATACAGGCATCTTTTTTATGTCTCCCTATTTAGCTTTTATTTCTCAGTAAGCAGCATATGTGCTCAGACAGTATCCATCTGAGCTTAAAACCACCTAAACCTTTCCAAAAAAGGTTTCTAAATTTTGCTAGGTAAAACTCAGTCAAACTATTTTAAGCCTTTGTTTAGGACTCGTATTCCTCCTCTGTAGATCTGGCTTTTCTGTATCAGAGATTTACCATGGAGCAGACAGATTAGTTTACCAGCAATACCTGACTAGTATGAAAATAAACAGATGAACTGGAATATTTCCAGGAAGAGAAAGTCAATGTTATTTTCTCATTTCTGTCGTTCATTTACAGCATTCTTTCTTTCTTATCCTTTTCCTATGAATAACAAAAACTGCAAAGATGATGTGTTCATACGCTTAGAGTCTTGTGCATGATGTGATCTTGAATTGACCTGCTGAAAGCAGTAACAAATCTATTGCAGCCCCCAAACTTCCATCAACTCTCACTTCCTGGAATCACACGTTTGGGAGCAGAGATCGCCCTCAGACATTTGGAAACGCCCAACATATGATGAGGGAAAACTATTACTTAAAGTGTTTCTTACAAGTGCTGGACAAACATCTTTGTCTCTGTATTTGCTTTAAAAAGCGGTTCTCGGAACACCCTTCCTCAGGGGCTGCAGAGCACAGTTTCACCACAAGCCCTGCAAAGCAAGTCCCCAGCAAACTGCAGCAGACGCTGCCAGTCCCGTACTGCTGCAGTGCACCAGTGAAAATATCGTCACACACATGCAGCAGAAATGAACAGGCGTCCACTCCTTCTGCTGCTCCTTCAGCCACCTGGCCCCACAGGTCCTCCCTGCACGGAGCTGCCGAAGCGGCACCAGTGGGGCTCCAACACAGCGTGAACACCTGCTTGGCAGTGGCCCCTGAGTGACGAGAGCCCAGGCTTCCCACCCTGTGAGCACGCCCTGCCCTGTCACCTTAGAAGTGAAGATAAGCAATTACGCTGCCTGCTGGTAACGGGGTCCTGGGGCCAGGGAGAGGGGAAGTCAGCAGCGGCTGCCCATGGGAGCTGGTGTGTTTTCCGCTAGCGCTTATGTAGCAGGTCATTGCGTTAAAAATAAAACAGTGCCATGTGGCACACGATGCCTTTCTAAAAGTTGCTGTACTCAGGCCATCTCCCAAGCTAGGGTTCAAAACTGGGTGTTTCAGCAGCCATAATGCAGACTGGCAACATTAATTAGCATTTGGGGGAGCCTATTGCCAGCAGGTTATCTGCAACTACAGGCTATTTTCCACAGGAATATACGTGGGTTGTAAATTGGCTTGCTGCTCTCAGGAGAGCACTGGAGTCCAGCACTGTAAGTATTTAATTACTCTCAATGGTTTTATGGCCTTGGGCAGGCCTCTGGCTAGCCACATTGGTGTGGGAGACCCTGAAAAACTGCAGGGCACTGCATTTAAATGGAAGCGGTCCTTCCTTCATTTTTAAAATAAGTACAGCTAATGAAGCTTTTCAGGCATTTCAAGCTACATATCCAAAACCACAAACACATCCATGTTCATTGGATACTCACTTTGAGTCTTTATCAGAACAAACTTGAAGTAAATAATATTTCGTTAAATTACCAGCCACACAGTAATAGCAAAAAGTATCAAATGCTCTTAACCAGTTCCCATAGCCATTGACACATATATCATATACACAGACATACATACAAATTTCCCCTTTCTGTTGCCCTCTGAATATGTAAAGTACCCACAAGCAAACCCTTATTTAAACCTAGGCATGAATTTCACTGACAGTTTCTCAGGAAGTTCAGGATTCTTTTCCTAATTCTTCTCTACAGGGACACTTTGCAAGGCATAAAGAAACAGAGAAACAGAAGATATGGATTTGGCCAGCCAGGCAACTCCCTTTGCCAGACTGCAGCCTTTCTGTTTAACCTTTTCCCTCCAACCATCAGGATTCTCCTCTTTTTTCTCTAGGAACATCGCAACAGAAACCACTTCAAGTGCACCCACTCCAATGGTTTGAAAAGTCCTCATGGGTGTCTGTGAAAGTGGTAATGCTGAAGGCAAATCCTTTTTTTTTCTCATTCAAATGGGCCAGAATTGCTCAAAGAGTCAGTTACTCTGTCTTAACTGGAAGATTAAAACCCTCTGAAATAGCCTGAATTATACTACAAGTACTTGTCTGGCTGTGCCTGTAAATAAAGTCTAATAGTAACACTGTGATGTTTGCCTACAGACACAACCCATGTCTCCAGCCAGAGGAGGAAGATGGCTGTGAGAAACAGCCTGAATTTTTATCCAAAGGTAGTCAGACCACAGTACTAACACCCTGCGGGAGCAACTTCATTGTCCAAAATTAGCTACCAGGAAAACACTCTCTCCAAATAAAAATCCACTCCTTAGGCTGGGATTTCTTATGTCCTGCTGAGACACAGCAGACAGTAAGTCTGCGGGTGATGAGGCACTGGAGAAGCTGTGGATGCCCCTCCCTGGAAGCGCTCAAGGCCAGGTTGGATGGAGCTTTGAGCAACCTGGTCTAGTGGGGTGTCCCTGCCCATGGCAGGGGGGTTGGAACTAGGTGATCTATAAGGTCCCTTCCAACCCAAACTATTCTACGATTCTACGAATCCTCAGTAGTCCGGGCCACAGCCAAGGCCTTGTAAGTCTCGCGGATAGGGACTTGGTATTCAATGGTGAAGAAGTACCAAGAGAGAGGCACAGGAGTGGTGCCTGCATTCAGACACCTTGGTGCTCAACAGTTCATGTGCTGAACCAGTCTGAAGCTGGCAGGGACTATAGTCTCCTCCCTAGCTAAGGGTCCAGGCAAGACAAATCTCAAACACAGTTTCTGCATCTGCAACACCTCCTGTCCATCTTGGGGACAGACTGGCTGTCTGTCTAGGGCAGTGGGGTGTTGAGCATGGTTCTTCTGGAGAAACCCATGCGCACAGTTTGGCAGGTTGAGGATGCCACTTCGACAGCTAGCTAGCAATATTTATTTCACCAGCATGGAGACAGCCAAATTCTCCTGACTGGCTCTGTTGGGGCTGCTGGAGTTTCAGGTGAGGGATGGCGGCAGCCAACAGCCTGACTGCTCTACTTCTGTGAACTGGTCTCTGGGAACCAGAGGTCCCCTCCACCAGCACCAACTTGTCCATGTCATGTCTGTGCTGATCTCATCACGCAAGTGGTGGAGCAGAGTCAGCTCACTTCTGGCTGCCTTTGGTCCCTGCACAGCTTGTGTGCAGCAGCCAGCTTCCAGGCATGCAAATCCACCCTTGACGTGCCGGCGGCATTCGCTGTCTACAGGTCTGTATAGGAAAAGAAACCTGTAAGATGATGCTGAAATCCAACTGGTTGCAGCAGCGCCTCTGAAGTCCCCTGCACATAGTGGGATAAGCCGCTTGGCATCCCTTTTGGGCTTGGGCTGGGACCACAAACAGGATCCTTGCTGAGTGACATCTCAGCCAGATCAAATCCATTTTGCGACATAATCTGTCCTTTTTGAAAGGTAGCCCCATCAGCACCAGGCAGCTGACCATGCTGATGGACAGACCATGAGGTCTTGTTTAAGTTATTGGTCACTGATAATGTATTGGCAAGAGACACCCTGGGTGAGGGCAGTTGTTTCATTTCTTTCTGTTTAAACAATATTTTTGAAAAACTTTACTGAGCTGCATCGTTCTGTCACAAGCAACTGCTTTGACTCTGCTAGTGCCTCTCTACACACTCCTCCCTGCTCACTCCTTCCTTAAATCCTGGGAAAATGCAGTAATTGTGGTTCATTTTAAGCAGTATCATAAACATTTGGATATCATTAAATATCCTTCAAGAACATGTGGAAGATACGAACAAAAAAAGAGCTGTGTCTCTCTGGCTGCTGAGGGACGCCTGTTCACTAACAACACAAAGCCACCGCCCCATAAGGGAAGGGCTGATCCATACTCTAGCTGATGCAGTTAAATTAGCAGGGTTATTTCCTTGCCAGGGGACATTTTCTGTCATTTGTGCTCACAAAAAAAACAATCACGATCCATAAATCATCTAAATTTATTTATATGTATGCTGCCATTTATACATCCAGACACCACAACCGCATTATGCCTAATATATGCGTGTACATGGACTGAATTAACTTGGTGCAAAAAATCATGTATCTTCCCAGCAGCCCATCAATTTCTATAAAAAATGGAGCTGACTATAAATGATGACATTTGGATCCAGCAATGGCCAGCCTGTATCTTTTTCAAGTTGTTTTCAACTAACTGTTAAATTTTTTCAATCTGCTGTTGTCAAGACTCAACATGTCTTATACACCCTGAGAGTTTTCTGTGTATTCTCTCATCAAATATTTTGGTTTGCAATGTTTTGAAGAGGAAGGTTTACTTCAAACCCCCCTTCTTTCATTAGAGAAGATGCAACAGTACAGTAATATCTTCCATGTGTAAAGGCACACAGGATTTCTTTACGTCAGCAGAGCACTGCGTCCTGCATGCCGTAGGGCAGATGTTTGCAGAGCAAATGCTCAGCATCCTCACAAATCACTGTTGAGGCCTGTAGCCAGCTACCTTAGTACCAGCAAGCACCAGGGTTCAGGCTTTGTGGTGCTCAGCTTCAGCTGAAGCCAGTTGCTCTGCCTCAGGAATGACAATTTTGTTTCCTATCACAAGAATTGGTGAAAAAAGGTTTCACAACGAACCGCCCGTTTGGGCTGTAGATCAATACTGCATTGAAGGACAAGATTTTCTTCCTTTCCTTTTCCAAAGCTGTAACGTGTTACTAAGTACAAAATTATGGGACTGAGTTATATCACTGAACAGTAGCAGCCAGCAGCACGCACCGACCGGACACAAGATAAGCCTCCTGGTTTAGGGGTCTGGGTGCATGTCTCCCACGAGAGCCCTCACCTCCGCTCTGAGAGGTGCCGTGCAGATCAGGCACCTCTAGCAGCCAACATACTTGGGCTTTTGCCATTAATACCGACCACCCCAGCTGGCCTGAGGCCTGCAGGAGTATGGAGCAACTCCCATTCCTTCGGCTGCCTCAGACACGGGACACCAGGGAAAGGGGTCCAAAGGCAGCAGCTGAAGCTGAGCACCACCAGTCCATGGCCAGCCACTCTTTCAGTCTCAGGTGTTGGCTTCCCATGCATGCCTCCAACACAGGGACAGCCACAGTTTTTCCACACTACTAGACAGTCCAGACATTTAAGGTCCTAAGGTAGAATTTTAAGTCTTGGGCTTCTTCTTTTAAAAGAACTGTTAAATACCCCCAGTATTTACAGTGGGAGAGAAAGCAATTTGGATAAAGACAAGGCTCGGTGCAGGGACTGCAGGCTAGGTGGGCCAGAGAAAGCAGCACTGCTTATAAGGTAAGGCAAAGAAAGGAAATCCAGAATATTCAGAGTGTTTTCATTTTTTAATTACTATATTGTCATCTTGAATGTGGACAAGTGAAATGACTGCAGCATGTTGCGCAGGCTTTCCAGTTGTGTCACAAACCAGCCACAAGCTGCCTCAGTTACTCCCCTCAGTCTCAGAAATCCTCTTCCTACTGCTTTCATCCTTACCCCAATCTGCCTTGCTCACACCTCAAGATTTGGCAGTCAAACATTTTCCCATCTATACTTGGCTCATCAAAGGGGTGAGCCATTTGCGCTGCTGGGGAAAGGCATCTCTTTGCTGCCTTCTCTGCTCTCCTCGAAGCCTGAGGTAGAGCTGCCGAAGGCCTGGGGATGAGTCCGAAGCTGGGCAGACCTGCCTGTCGGTGGACAGCGTGGCAGGAGAGCAGGACCCCGCGAGAGGCTCCTTCTGATCTCCCGGGGACACAGAGCTGAGGAACACCAGCCAGGCGCACCAGCCTACTTATCAGTCGGCACAGATACACGGGCAGAGCAGATAGCTGAAAAGATTTGCACATGCATATTTAATAGACAAGTAGCAACTTGTTTTATGGTCCTTCTTCATAATTTATTGTTTGAGAGCTCCGAAAGTTGCCAATGCTCTTAATAGTTTTGTGTTAGGTATGATTTCAGAAAAAAAAAATAGGAGCAGGAAGAGGCAGAGGGAGGGGAAAAAAGAAGAGAGGTCACTTTTTTTTGTTTTATCTAATCTTTGGACCAGACAATCAGGGCAAACACAGGACTGCACCTCCGCTTGGCAAGCTCTGCTTTGGCACTGAACATGCAGAAGCGTAAAACACGCTTCATTTTACAAATATAATCTTTTTTTTTTCAGATTCTTTCCAAGAATGCTATAAAGACATGAACTGACTTTTCAGTCGCTTGTTTTGTGCTCTCCTCATTGATGGAACAGGCTTGTGGAAAAGGCTGCTGACAAGTCTTGTATTGTTGAGCCAAATCTATTTATGCCAAGATAGATTTGTTCATTTCTCTCCCCCTCCTTCTTCTCCCAATATTTTCCTCTCTCAGCCTTTTAACAAGGCAGTAAGGCAGAAAAGCAATGATGCAAAGGAACAGAGTCTCAGTGTGACCATATGCACATCACCCCCAATTGCTGGATCCTGTAGCGCAGTAGTTAAATTTGTGTGTCACATTTTATGTCACACTTATTAGCCTGAAGTGCAAGTAATGCACGTTTCCATTCACAAGAGAACCTCTTCTGAATAACAGACCATGAATGGGTAATAATAAAAATATATTCCATGTGGCAGGGACTGTGCTAATTAGGCAGACTTGGAAATCTCTGTCAAACACTATAAAATGTTACAGTGCTTATATAAATGTTCAATAATGAAAATGATAACAAACTGAATGCGGATGGCTTGGGGAAACAGCCATTTGAATAGTTTTCTGAGTGTGAGGGATGAAACAGTCTATGGCTTCTGCAAAAGAGGCTTTTACGTGAATGTTTTACCTGGTTGAGACATTTGACTACAGGCTTGCCCCGATCTGCAGTCTAGCACACTCTGACCGCCACAGCAGCAATAATGTGAGCTTGGTCTCTTTCTTTTGGTGCTACCTCCCAGCACCCGGGGGCCAGCAGCTCAGCGGTCCCCCTCCCCCGGTGTGGCAGAGGGGTCAGCAGCCGCTGAGTTGCAGCTGGGTAGCTGGCACTTCTTTACACTGCTCCCTGGACACCTGAAGCAAGGTGCTCATTTCTTTTCCCCTGTGCCATAAGCTAGCTGACAGCTTTAGGATACCTCTCTGGGATTCAACCACAGGACAATGATCTGCATCTTGCACACTGGAAGATTCACAGCTATGGCTAAGAGCTAGGAAAAATTTAGTCATTTCTGAGCCTCTTGCACAGCAACACAGAGTTCCCCCATCATGGGCAGCCCCAGCCTGCGCTACAGCAGGGAGGCAGCGGGCTGCCAAAAGTGGCCTCTCTGCCTGAGTGCCACTGATGGACCACAGGACACATCTACACCCCCAGCCTCCCCCCCGGCACTGCTCTGGAACCAGAGCAGCAGTTAAGGAATTCAGAGCAGGACGCCGCAGTGGCAAAGCCAGCACACACTGACAACTGACTGCAGGGGCGAATGCCCAGAGCATCCACCCTTCTTCTGCTTCGCTTCCTGGCGGCGACATCCTCCCCAAAACTGCAACGCTGTCCTCAGCCATAATAGGCTAAATGCCTATTTTGATGAATGAAAAGATGATGCATGAAAATATATTGATGAATGAAATGAAAATAGATTTCATTCCAGGCAAACTAATTACAGTGCTCATATGTGAGGCTAAATCAATGATAAGGTGATAGGAAACCTACTGCTCCCCAACTCCAAAAACACTTTTCAGGAACATACGATCACTTCACCTTTTCCAAGTGGCACATCTGCAATGACCTCAGTGGCAGAGATCCACTGCCTGCACTTCTGCTGAGCTCCAGGTAGAAGTAACCTTGCCCCAGGCAGGTTTTTTTCATTATTGAAGAATTTTTATACTTTAATACTTAACATTTTAAATATTTGAAACTTCTTTAGAAAAACTCCAAGACAAAAAACCAATTTTGCACTAAAACAAAAGCAATTACATTGTTCTCATATATAATTACATTACTATTATCACAATATATTCATAGCTCCCTGGGCTGGGGGAAAGTGTAAGGTCTAAAGATAAATGAAAGACAGCAGGCTTTCATCTGACACCAGTTCCACTTGTAAGGACCAAAATAATGCTATTAACATTAGCGTGGCAGAGAGCAAAGCAGTTCTAGCACCCTTGTTGTGAAACACTTTGCATACCAAAAGGCTCCCTGGCAGGTTATGCCAACATTCCTCACCTACACAGACCAAGAGCTGCCCCAGCTCAGGGGTGACCCGACAGTGAGTTTCACCCTGTGACCATTCAACACATACAAACTTCTTTCTAGAGCCAACTGCCTTGTTCACAGGCAACTTTAGAAAAAGTTAGGCTGGAGAATTACAGATCCGTCTTACTCCTCTTCTTTGAGCTTTTTCAAAGTCAAATCCTGCACAGGTCTTACTGAACCCTGGTATATGGCTCATGAACTGCCACCCACACAGCGGGGAGCACAGTAGCTTGCCAATCTGTTCACGTCCTGTTCGTCTATCATACATTGGAATAAGTGTATAAATAGAAATATTTGAGGGATAGACTCAGGAGACTCCCCCAGGGTTAGAAAGTAACTTACCGGAGTGCGTATATACGGGGCTATTAGGACCAGCTGAATCTCAGGATTAATGATGTATTATGTCTGTGTTTCCCTGCAAAGCAGGCTGCACTTGGAAAATGGAAATCTGAATCCTGACCACCTTGCTGAAGTCAGCTAAATGAGCTCTCTAGCACAGAACTGACAGGAAACAGGGTATTAGCTGGGGGAAAATATAACAAAGAAATGTCCTTCAGCTTGGGCCCCTTCACAAGAACTGTAGCTTGTTTCCCTTTGACCCTTAGGTGAGCTATAAGCCTCCTGTTTGTAGCTTTTTATTTAGGCTCACCACCTCTGAGCTGCTACAAAGTCAAATGGCCATAAATGTTGGTATTTTTCCTTGCCATCTAAGATGCACCACCTTGTCCATGTCTCTGATTCAGTAGCTGATTTCACCTAATTTGCATCTTTTGTTCAAACACTTTTTATGAATAATTTTGGGAAAATTTTATTTTTGTCTTCAACATAGTCATCTAATAAATAAAAAATTAACAAATATTACCACACAGCTAGAATATTTTTCCTTTATTATGTAGTTGCTTCCTTGGCTCATTATAATGTAACTACTGTCAATTCGCTTTAATTATTTTCCCCTCTTTGCTTATTTTATTTCATGGTACCTTGAGAAAGATACTAAGATAATGATTTTCATCCTTCACTTCCTACCTCAAGCACAAAATTGCTGTATATAAATTTCTCAGCAGTTTGAAAGAGTTTCACTTACTAACTCCTGGTCCATCAACAAAATGGTTCACGTCTCCCTTTATTTTTATCAGTGACAACTGTTTATTATTTTACTGCCTCTGATCCCACTGTACAGAGACCAGAAAGGGCTTTCTGGTTCTGGCAATAAAAGGGGCTCTTGAAGTGGTCCTACAGCATAATACTACTCTGTTTGGCGGGTTTAGTAAGTCTTTGAAAAGCCAAACCTCAATTTTAACTTATAAATCATCTGTCAACCTCTTTAAAACCTCCTACGGATAAAGAAAACTGTTTAGGCTTAGAACAGAATAGGCTTTGGGAGTCTAGATCTCTAAATCTCAAGGAGGAAAAAGACAGGAATGAAAAGGTTCCATCCCTAGCATTGCGTGATGAAGCTATTCCATGAGGACATCTAAAATCAGCAGCATACAATTAATAATACTTTTCAAAGATGTACCAAGATATACTTAATGACCATTTTTAGAATACTTTGAAATCTTCAGAATGCAAATTCACTTAAATAGAAGACACTAAATGAGTAAATGAAGCACAGCAAACTGCTCCAAAAGTCCAACCACACATCATGATGACAGGAACAGAAGAGTCCAAGCCACTAAAAATACCAAGAAGAATATCACAAAAACCAAAGATAGATAAATCTTTAGTCCGGACACCATAACACTGTCCAAATGCATTAGATCATGAAACCTCTTAAGAGAGTCTATTTTTACTTTTCCTCTAGCTCCTTTTACTCATGCCTTAAGAACACGCCCACAAACATAGCTGCATACTCTGTGTTATCAGATCTGTTCCGCTAGCAACTAAATCAGCCTACGCACCCTTCATAAAGGAAATCACTTGCAGGGGTACGGTGTGTACTGGCAGCAGTAAGCAGCAGCACCGAAAGTACAGTTGGATCCTTGTCACTTCAACGTATTCACTGAATGTGACAGAGCGCAAACTGCCAGCTATGGACTGGTCCAGAGGAGAACAGGGCCTCCTTGTGGTACCAGAACACAAATAATTAAGAGACAACAATACCAAAGGCCACATTTTTTTCCCAGTAGGTGAAGATGTGCCTCCTGGGCTCAGTCTGTTGACTTTTTCGTTAAATGAACAGCCTGGCCAGGCACTGGAATAACCTTCGGTTCCTCTTGGTTTCCCACCCCCCTCATCAGGCAGTTTCTCAGATCTTTCTGTTGCTTGTATGGCCTCCATTGTGCTGGTGGACAACGGACCTTTGAGAGAGCAGCGCAGTCTTGGGCAAGGTTGTGGGACTCGCAGAGTGACTGGGAGCACACAGTGCAGCCCCAGGCTCACAGAATTGTTCTGGGACAAGGGCAGGACAAGAAATGACACAGACAGAAAACTGCTTATAAAAAACACTCCTTTTCTTCCCCCTTCCCTAAGGGGAAGAAATGCCTTGTGTTGACACTGGCCTGAAGCTTTCATCATGGAGAAGCACTAAGAGGTTTTCTAATCCCAAGCTGTTTGCAGAGGTGATCACAAACCACAGAGCTGAAAGCCAAATGTCTCCCGAGTCTGAAAGCGCCTGTACATAGTGTTTGCTTGCTCCTATACCTATTGAAGTGTCACAAGAGCAGCTTCCTTCCGCATCTCCCCATTCTTTTGCATGAGCTGCAAAGCATGCTGGAAAGTTGATCATGGAGGCTCGGGGCAAAATCCAGCAAGATGCAAAGAAGGGGACGATGTCAGAGCAATCTAAGGCAGTCCTGAGAGAGGATTCCCACCTTGCTGACAGAGCACGTGTTATGACTACAAAAGGCCATACCCTTCTAGAAAGAGGCTGTAATTAGTAAAAAGCAGCCAAGTACTAGAGATAAGTATGAAAAGAAACCAGGAAGAGAAAGCACTTTGCTACTGAGAATGGCAACAATCGTAACTCTCACACTGTGCAGGTAGTTGGGTACTTTGCTAGAATTCAGCCCATGAATTCAGCTTACTGCCAACCTCAATGAGGTCGCTGCCCCTCGAGAGGTGCCAGGTGGAAGATGAAACAGAGCTTTGCAGACAGTGTTATTTGGTTGTTACCAAACTCCAGTTGTTCTATGTATTTACTCACTTTATTCAAGGTTAAACCAGCTAATTACAGGCCAAAACTCTGCTCCAATTGCTTGCCACATTTGAGACTGACAGCAGCTAACTGGATGGATGGCAACGCAATCAGTCTTAATTTTAACACTACACCAGTGGGTGACAGCCAAAGCTGCTCTGGGCAAGGCAGACTGTGCAGCGCACATAACGCTGCCCACTGCAAGTAGAGACAGACCGGAACAAGGTCTTCAAAGACTCTGTTTTCTCCTTGCTTCCCTTCTTCAGTGAAAACCCAGATGTGCACCTGGGCTCCAGATCACGTTCAGTTAGATGGAGACCAGGTTTTTATAATCTTATTTTAGTGTGGAAAGGGCACGTAGAATGTCACAAGTTCAGTTTGTCTCAGTATTTTTTCAATTTTAACTGACCACATGAGTACAAACATATGAAGATTCAGCAATATCAAAACTGTATCCACATCTTCATCCTGGCTGCACGTTGCAGGTGAATTTTTAACATTATCTCCCAGTATAAACATCCTGTCCAACATGCTACCCATGACAGCTTTGCTTTTTTCTGAAGGCTATAGCTATCCACTTAACTGGGGGGCTGGCAGGGAAATGGGGAAAAAAATTCTAATCCTTTGAGGTCTGTCAATGAGCTGATATCCATCTGGTTTATACTACTGAAAATCTGGAGTAGCTCCATTTAAATCAGTAGGAAAGTATCACGACAAGCAGCAAAAAAGAGTTATCAGATGGAAGTTAAATTCAAGTGCCCTTAATGCAATGTCATCTTTACTTTTTCTTTTAAGACAAACTCTGGGTATTAAAAATCCATTAATTTCAGAATTACTTAGATATAGGGATAGGAAGAAACCTTGAGCTGTCTGAATGTGGCATTAGTGATGCACACAGAAATAGTGATTCTGATCTCTTTTAGCAGATGTGAGCTAGTCTAAAACACTCTTCTAATTGAATTCTCCCTGCTGAAACGCCTGGCTAGGACACCAGCAACCAGAAAGCCCTTGCTTAGCGAGTACCTACTTCCTCCCCCAGGCATCACCAAGGCTATTTCAAAGAAGTTTCCCACTGAATACGGAGGGCAGCTTTGTCTCCAGTGTGGTAGGGATCTCTGCGGCTTCCTTTGCATAACTCTTCCTTCCTTTGGGACTTGCAAAAATTCATTGGTGAGATCAGCAGCAATGTGATGAATGGTGGCTAAGACAGACCATGGACTTCCTTCTAGAAACAGCACATCCATCTTGCTAGATTCAGAAAAGCTTGAGTTACTGCTGCATTTTCAATCATAAACTGGGAAATTTAATCAGTATGCTTCCATAACATAAGGGGTACAGTGAAGTCAGCTTACTTGATTGAGAAGGGAAGCCTTTCAGTGTGGGAGCTGGGGCTGTGACGCAACAGCGCATGCAAACTAAGCTATCCCTCAGCCATCCTTGATTTACAAGAACTGAATGTTGAAGAACAGCTATGCATTATTTTTCTGCTTTAATGTGCAACTCTCAAAGTAAATGCGTGCAAGAGAGGAGATGAAGCTAGAAGTGAATGAAGGCTACTGTTTTGTGGGTAAGAGAAAGCAAAAAGCAAAAAGAGGAAGACAAGACAAGACTGAGGCTAAATTTTTAATAAGGAGCATTTAGAAGCACCTAGTTTCTTCTGCAAAGTCAGTGAATCTTTAATGCAAAAATGGCTTCAAAAAGGCAATTATCCCAAAAAGAAATTACTCTGCAGTGGGACAAAATTTAATAATTAAAACACACACTGAGTGATTTTACCACTATTTTAAGTACTTTCCTAGTGCAGCCTCAACTATGATGATTCAGTTGGTGCCTCCCTTATGTAAGACCAGCAAGCAGTGCAAGCTAAAACCTGTAACCAGGCTGTTCTAGAAATGTGACTGCCTTTAGCAATCACAGGCAAAAGCAGATCCTCTGGGAAGACCAGGGGTATCATTCTGGGGAGTATAATGCAAAGAAGCAACTTTTAAAAATAAAATACCCCAGGTGATCTACAGGATGAAGGCATCAGCACAATGCATACCCAGTTGCCCTGCATTTCCTGATCTCTTCTCAGGGCTTGACTTTTCACCTTTCAAGGGGCAGAGGGCCAGGCTACTAACACATTTACCTGTAGTGATGGTAACATGATGGTAACTAGGAAGGGACATGAGATGCTTCATTTGCAATCTCCAAGAAGCAGCAATGGAGCAACCAAGAATCCAACACTGTGACACCCTCCATAGTAGTTTCTCTTATTCCTCTCTTATATCACTCTCCTGAATGGGTTAATAGACTATGAACATGTCCCTTTTATATCCACTTCTTCTCCCTTATTAAATTACCTGAGGCAGGATGCCATGGAAACATGATAGAAAAGGAACTGACATTCATGCATGACAGCAGGATCCAGTGCAAGTCTTCCACACTCACTCAGGAGCAGCATTACACAGACAGGAGGTGCAAAACAAGCCACTACCAAACAAATCAATATCAAATACCACAAAGCTTTCTTGACGCATCCTCATTGCTATTTGTTCCCTCCATGGAACAGAGTGGGTGAAGCGCAGCTCCAGCTCCCCATGCTCTGCTGTATCTGTAAGAGGGAAATCTAAAAACCATTTGTGGCAGAGGTTTGTAACGGCTGTGGAAAGTACTGAATGTATCTCAGATTGGACATGTTCACCGCAGCACGTGTCTGAAACAAGAAAAACCAGGGGCATAGAGGCAGCCCTGTATATTAACTACTGCAAAGTGCCTCTAGGGCAGCAGCAATTTCCAGACAACAGTGGGTAGTCTCTGGCCCCTCAGGGTATGGGTGAAGGAGTTTGAATCTATGCATCTGTCCATGTAGACAAGGCCAGAAAGACAGATGAGGCAGATGAGGACATGCCAGGTCCTTTTAAGGGCACGTGAGCTCAAAAAACTTATGGATAACAAAGACACAAGGTAACTCAACTTTCTTTTCCCTGACTTGTGCAGATACATTATGCTCCCAAAATTACAGTAGAAATAACTTCAATTTTATGCTCCAAGCCATTTTAAGAAGAAAAATGGAGGCAGTGCGAACTTGCAGCTACATATAGCTGACCAAACTGAAAACTACTCTTCCCTCAGACATGTTCAGGCTTCTTTCCCTCCTCCTCCTGTCCTGGTTTCATCTGGGATAGAGTTGACCAGGACACTTTCTCTCTCCCCTCCTTATGCTTTCCCTCCCCCCTCCCTTTACTAACATGACCTACACAAATATCCATTCACAACTGTGCTAAAAAGCAGAGAGGCTTTTCACTTTTTCAGGAAAGAGGACGTGGGGGGTTTGCTGCTATGTTCTGAGAGGGTGTTCTTGTGGCAATTACTTTGGGGAGTGGGGGGGAGGGTTCATAGCTGTTCAAGAAACTGTTGCTCTCTGACTATGGCTGTCCATTCAAACACTGGTCTGCATGCTCAAGAGAGACTTCACCAGCTGTTAATGATGCTCTATAACTTTTTCCCAGAACTCCATAAAGATCCTTTAGATCTCATCTCCCAGGCTCCACCAGAATTCTGCTGTCCTCTCCAGACCTGTTTATGAAACTTTCAAACCTTGTGTCTACTTGAAATACGACACAGTCCTTCCAGAAAATAAGTTAACTTTTCCTACTCTGTAATTCTCAGCACAGTTCAGGTTGAGTTGAAAAGGCTGAGGAGGAGGAAAATATGTTTATTTTTAGCTGCATGTGACTGAGATGGTACTGCAGGAGAAATCAGAAAGACATAGCAAGCAGAGGAGCATATTAGAGAGTTGTAGATCTTCAATGTGGTGATTAAATCCAGGCAAGCAGACTTTTCCCCACAAAAGGAGGTGTGGAAGAAGAGGAGGATCAAGAAAATGAGCAAGAGGATGGATGTGAGCAATTTAAACAGTGGGAGGAAAAAAGAAAACTGCCACTGAAGGACAGGAGGGAAGTAAAAGCAGAGGCAGACACCTGCATCTTCAGAGAGACCACAAACAAAGAGGATGGAGCCTAAAAAGAGAGGCATTGGCCCTAAGTGTTCAAAGGGTTATGCGTGTGAGCAGCACATCCAGTGGTGTTACCCACAGAAGTGGAGGCCTGGCAGACCAGGAGCTCTGGCTGGAAGAGACTTGGACTAGGAGCGGCTGGTTTCTGCTCTCTGAGGAAGAGAAGGGTTCTGGGTGAGGGTGGCTCCAGAGGAGAGTCTGAGGTGATGTAGTGCAAAAGTGCAAGGGGAGGGTGCTGCTAAGACACACTGCAGGTGCAGCACCAGAGGCACTTTTCTTCCCTGACACCTGATTCTTAAGAGGAAAGCACATGGTCTTCCATCAAAATATCAGAAACAAATGCAGAAGAGTGTTAAAAGATAGAGAACTAAAAGCAAACACTGAAGAAAAGCTTTAAGGCAGAAGATGAAAAAATACTGAAGAGCCTAAGAGTTCAAGAGTATGAGCAAAAGACAGAAGCTGTTTGCACAGCAATCACGTAGTTTCATACTACTTTCTCACACACAACACTTGCAGTTAAATTGCATTTGGCTTTCCTTTGTTCTGTGCTTTGAATTTATTCCAATCTTCCCACATCTTTACATCTTGTTTATCGAAGAAACCCACAACACCAAACAAGGAGGAAACTAAGCAGATCATGGATAAAAATGCAAGGTGTGTACTCAGGGCTACAAAGCGCCTGGAGGCACAGCACTAAGCAGAGGATAGTCTGTAGGTAGCGGGAGGCTGGGAAGTGCTGTGACTCAGTCTGTAACTGGCTCACCAGGCCTCCCTTGCCTCCTCCTTTTCTCTAGAGCAAAGGGCTGGGGGCAGGAATTTTGATCAGCCTGTGCTTTTGCCACTGGGACATTACTGCCCACACTGCACAGAGTGAGCTGCTCGGCTGGGGCAGGGGAGTGAAAGCTTCTCCAGCCCCCACTTTCCTGGGACTCCCACGATGGAGGGGAAGGTAATACCTGTATTTCCACATGACTGAGCACCAAGAGTCAGATTACTGCATCAGGCATGCCCTTCCATAGCCTTGCTCGCTTGCACAGAAATGTGGGCTGAGTCACGGTTTGGCCATAAACTGCCCACAGTTCATATGCTGAAAAATCAGTTGGTCGAGGTTTAAGTCAGCACAGTCAGCTGAGGACTAAATTTAGATTGAAGCCGTTTGCACAAAGGAAGAGCAGAGGTGAGCTGATGTTGTTTTGGACAACAGGCGTAACCCCAGCTGCTTTGAAGTCAATGGTTCAATCTCCTGTTCTTAAAAGCAGCATCAGAATTTCACCACAACATTTTCTTTTTAATTAAGGTCTTGATTTTTTTTTTTTTCTATATATGACATGATGCTACTCTTCAATCCAGGTGAACAAAGCAACACTCTCAAACCAATGATTTTAACGGCAAGAGAGAGAGACAAACTCACTGACAGCAGTTCTGGGAAGGGTCTAGGAGACTTACAGCCATGGAAACAACTCCTGCCTACTGACAGAGCTCTGCTAAGGCCCACGCCACGCTGAGCTGCAGCGCAGTTTTTAGAAATCCCTGGCAGCACTGGCCAAAAAGGATACCCAGCACCTAGATTCAGGTGTTGTCTCTGTCCCTGCTCTGTCTGAAAGCCAGGTCAGCTATTGCAGTGCCAGAGGTGGAGTTAAACATGAGCTGTGCCTTCAGGAGAGCCATGACAAGTTGAGACTTGCCACTACACAGAGCTGCCAGGCTCTGGGAACTTACTCAGGGAAGGAGGGGGGCCAGGGGTGGCCTTTACACCACGGCAGATCTCCTCATCCCTTGCAGTCAGGAGGGACCATCAGGACTTGCCACTGTTTCTCCTTCCATTCTGCACCTCAAAGCATCTCTTGAGCAGGAAGTCCCACGGCTCAAACCCAAAGCATGTCTGTACAACAGCACTGACGGTGCAGGAAGCCGTACGGGGCTGGCCCAGATGCAGGTCATCCTCAACTCCTGCTGATCGCTGGGGAAGGGGCAATCCTCCCATCCTCCCAGGGACAAGCCCACAAAGCACTCCCATTAAATGTAAGATGTTAAATTATTCCCATATCTCAACCTGCATTTTTTCCCTAGCTCTCTGGGTATTGTTTGGCAGACATCAGATAATTGAGCACAAAGGCTGAGACAACATAATTTGAATAACAGCTAATTAAACACTCTGCAATTATTCCTGAATGTTTTATCTGTCTTCCCCCTCTCGCGCAGTAACTGCAATTGCCTCTCTCTTACAGAAATCTCTAGGCAGGTAACGATACGCCAGAAGTGTACACTTCTCATGCCAGCATCTCCTCCTCTTGCTTAATGACCTCTCAATCCACCCCTCCTTTTCCTGCTGCTGGGGCTGATGGCCAGCTGTGTCCCTGCACAGAGCCCACTCCCCACCACAGCAGCCCGTCTGCCCCTCTCCCACCTCATTCAGCACCTTGCCCTATACCAGTGTGTGGGGCTGATACGGCAATTTTGCACAGGAGCTCTCTGAGAGTAAGGAAAAGGAGGAAGATTAGGAAAGGGGAGCCGCCACTCTCACCTCCTAATCTTAAGGACAGACAGGAGGAGCCAAACTGGCTCGAGGATTTACGGGAGGATAGGAAGCAACACAATTTGCTGCCAAAAGATGAGGATGTTCACAGGAGATCCCAGTTTCACACCTTCACTCCCAGCTTTTCTGAAGTTTCTTTTACTGCTCCGAGGCAGCAGTAGCTCCACAAACACTGTGGGAAATTATATTCTTTGCTGAAGCACCTGCACGCTTGTGCACAGACAGCAGTCCCTGTCCTGAAAAGAACCTGTGACTTATAGCTCTACTCCTGAATTTTTCACCAAATTTAATGTGAGTTCAGTGTGATGAAATCCTTGCCCACAGAGACGTCTCAAAAATAGACAACATAGCTGGCAAAACATAACTCAGGTGTTTATTTACAACAGCTTCAAAAATTTTTTCACCTGCACCTTTACAGGTTGTCTGGCAAAATGAGGATTTGACGAGTTAGACAAAGAATTCTTACGAAGGTCAATGTTTATACTTTTTAGTGTAAGACCACCCGCCTGGTTTTAGCTGATCTGTTTAAGGTAGTCAAACCGATTACCGATAGGAGTGAAGTTTGAACTGACAGTATGGGAACCAGCAGCGCAAGAAACTAATCTCCAGCCTGCCTGGAGGCAGAACCAGGAGAGGGTGATTTCCAGTGCTGGCTGGGTGAGAAGGTTCTGTCCCCTCTCCACAAACGCTGCTGTAAAAAGGGCAAGGACAGCACTGCAGGCAGGGCTGATGAAGGGCATGATGAAAGCTGCCAAAAAACTGGAGATGTTGCAGGTGCAATCGCAGCAAGGGAAAGCAGCAGATCAGGACAATGAGTTTATCACTTAGTTTTGTTTGGGTTTTTTCCTCCTAAAATTTACTATTCTGTAGAAGGAAAAGAATTACATCTTCAGAATTGCTGTCTGAGTGGAGGGGGAATGACACGAGGCAGACAGAACTAAGATGAATTTCTGTTATCATCCTTGGAAACACAGAAAAGACTTACTGGAAAAGCAGCTGAATTTAGATGAGAGAATGTATTTTAAACCCATGGCTCAGAAGTGCTGTTGGAAGCATATCTAGAACTCTGTATGAAACAGTAGGGTTTAGTTCTATAATACCCAAATACAATCCCAACAGCAAGCCTCACCACAAAAATCAGCTTCACCATACCAGGGCTCTCACTTCAGCGTGGAACGAACTGTCTCCCCAGTACTTCTGATTCACGTCTGCAATGCGGTCGCTCGTTTAGCCTACCTTTGGCTATCCAGTCTGCAGAAAGAACCCACATAACTAATGCTGTACTACCTAATAGTGTTTTCTGTAAATAGCACAGCCAAATCAGGAAGATGAAGCATTTCTGAATCTCAAGTTCCGATGTTATCTACAGTTTATGCAGAGCTGTTAGAACCAGCTCTATAGAGAGCTACTGACTGATAGGCTGGCCCAGTCTCCAGTAAATTGCCCACAGTAAATTAAAATATTGACAAAGGCTTAATTAGCCCCAATTTCCTAGTACTTGATGCTAACATGCTGAGGGGGCAGGAAGGGATTTCTATTCCTCTGAAGAGAATTTAAAGCTGCTTAGATAATAAGCAAAGGGCCCCCACAGGCTGCAAGAGGATCCCACTGAAATTTGCAGCAAACACAATCAAAATAATGGGATAACTTCCTAAGTAATATGAAATAAAATGGGGCCCACCTGTCTATGGTATTTTGCTACAAGACCCTGAGAAAAGATCATGGACAGATTCACACATGCATATACACCCTAAAAAACAGCTCCACGTTCTCCTCCAAAACCATTCATCCAAATGGAGAGAAAACTCTGACTGGGGACTATAAACACAGCTTGATGCAGCACAGTTTTTCACAAGGACTGCAAAATCAACTCATCACAAAAACTTCGTGTGGAAAAAGACATATCTGTAAGCTTAACAGAGCAGTGGGACACTTGTCTTGAGAAAGGAAGAGTTACCTTGGATGGGTATCAGTCAGTTGAAAGACAGTTTGACCTGAGCAAACAAACCAGTCTGGAGAGCTACAAGAAGTAAAAACTTCTGGTTTACAGGGAGTTTCCAGGAAGGACTAGCTTGCTGTATGTTGCATGGTAATAAATCATGTCTTCTGGAGGCAGATATTGAGCATGATAAATGCTCTCAAGATCTCTAAAGCACCTGAACATCTTGGTTTTGCTGAACCATGCTGGAACAATCAGCGAAAGCTTGTACCCAGTATAGGCTGACCTGGAGCACATTTGGGAAAAAAAAAAAGCCAGCCTTTGAAAAGCATTGTATCTTAACACTTCTTTTTCAATGCAAAGCAAAATACACCAAGTTACAATTTTAAGATAGTTCAGGCTCTCAGAGACAGCCATCTTCCTAGGCTACCATGCTGGTATTATCGGCATTTCCAGCAATCTTTCTGGCCTTCTATGCACCCAGCTCCCAAAGGCAAGTCCTGGTCACACACAGGATGCAGCATATCAAGGATATATATTTGGAAGGCTCCAAGGAAAATTAAAGAGCTCCTAACACGAAATAGATAGAAAACCTAAAGAATAGATAATAAATGCATAAAAAGCTGACAACTAGATAACTGGTTTCATTAAAAGATAAACATCTCTCTCTCCTAATGACATTACTATTGATATTACTCCATCAATACCATCCAGCTTATCATAACCCCTGGATGTGACTGCGCAGTCACATCCTGCTTTCCAAAGGAGTGCCTGCATTACGCTTGCCTAGAAGAAAGATCAAAGAAACTTTTTCATGACCTGAGCTCTTCAGCCATCAGCCAGTACTTTTCAGCATGGCCTGTAAGTGACAGATAGCTACATCTCATCAGGAAGAACTAGAAAAATAAATTATATCAGAAACAACAGTAAGTATTCAAAAAAGTGAGTATGTATATAGAACGA
>Ga0065711_1003218_pt1 | contig 29113 bp, 17 predicted proteins | sample Hoacrofraction12_FD_59098 | JGI IMG/M metagenome (GOLD analysis project Ga0065711, IMG submission 59098) | Hoatzin crop microbial communities from Cojedes, Venezuela - Epithelial fraction 12 v2 (version 2) | ecosystem: Host-associated > Birds > Digestive system > Esophagus > Crop | place... | reverse complement strand
TCCTATGCTTCAGTTCGTGCCCATTGCCCCTTGTCCTGTCACTGGGCACCACTGAAAAGAGCTTGGCCCCATCCTCCTGACACCCACCCTTCAGATATTTGTAAGCATTTATAAGGTCCCCTCGCAGCCTTCTCTTCTTCAGGCTTCTCGAATAGTACAGAGAAAACCCAATGAGAGACTTTCAAATGCCACAAAAAATTTGGAGCATGTCTCCATTCATTTGTAGCATGATTTCATGTTCTAAATCCCCACTATGAAAATATTCCTCTCAGCAGAGTATGAACCCTTACTTTGGAATGAGGATATAGATGCACAGGTTTTAACTGTGTTTTGAACTATTATTACTACCTTTTGTCCTTTTGCTCCTTGATTTCCAGGGATTCCAGGAATTCCCTAAGGGGAGAAAAGAAAACCTTTTAAATATATGGAATAGTTTCTCCAGAAAATAATACACAAGCCCTGCCATGTCCTCATAAATTTAACATTTACCATCTGACTGGGGTTCAAAATACGGGCAGTAAACAGAAAATTTAAAAAAAAAAAACACATAAGAGAAAAGAGCTGCAGCTGGAAACATGCAAACTATTTCACCTGGGGATACAATGAAACACTAACATTCAGTTGCCCCCAGTGCTTTCACGCCAGGAGCCCATGTCTGCCATTGGGCAGGCTCAGATGCTCCCAGTTCCCATCAAGGGCTGCAATGCTGTACTGAGAACTCTGACTAACACAGGAAAGAAACTACTTTTCACTATCCATAAGATTTCTCACATAAGTTAGAGCACATCTTCTTCCAGCAAAAGTCCTGGTCAACAGGATCATGAGTATGGCACATCTTATTTTCCTGTCTAAAATACAGTGACTATAACAGAACCCAAGAGATAGCTATAATTACATATAATTACATTTGATGTATGATAGCTTCCACCTTGAAAATCTCTGTCATTTCCTTAGCATCATTGCTTATCTAGCTCTACAGTGTATCTCAGTTTTCTTATAGTGATCATTTAATTGAACATAATTCAGTTTTAAAACAAAACTCCGTATACACTTAAAACTGTAGTCTACACTCAGTTAAGCTTTTTTTTTTTAAAAAAAACACAGGTATCTTTCTTTCTAAAACTCTTCAAATTTATTGGGCAGACACTGTTCTCTCTTGTACCACCATTAATTTGCAGCAAGAATTTGGCTTACAGAGTTTACATTTTATTCTAATATTGAAATTAATGTGCTGCAGTGAAAAGAAGAGGACTATTGTAGACACCACCAAACCAAATGCATTCTGTGGGAAAAAAAAAAACATGAATGTAACAGCCAGGAATAAGCTGATAGCTTCCATATGGATTACATCTGTGCAACACTGGCTTGGAAAAGATAGCTCCATTGTTTTGCAGTTTACACCCAGCTTCTAGTTAATAATGAGCAGAAAGAGTTCATTGGTCAATGGCACATGAGTTAGTAACTATGACATCCTGAGTATTTTTCAGGTCATCAAAATTCCAGTGTACCTATCATTAAAAGACGAGGCCAAAGAACATGATAAAAAGAACTGGAAAATAACGTCTCATTATATGACTTCCGTTCATGTTGTGTAACATACATATATTTGCTAAACTTTTGTCCACGACCATGTTAGATCTTTTGCACAAATATTTATCACCACATTTAGGAACTTCCAGACTTGTCCATGAGTTCTCAGTATAATTATTTAACGGTTAATTTCTGTAGCTGTAAAATATAAAACTAAACTAAAAATTTCTGTACCTCTAATACAAAATAGAATTTCATACATGCTGAAAAAACCCCCCACCAGGCAGCAACCTTCTCATACCGAAAGGAGGCACCAAAGCTTTCCATGGTTACATTTCTATGCTATTTGCAGGGCTGAGAGATGGCAGTTCCATATACTTATCCAACACAGAGAATTATTTACCATTATATAAGCATGGCTAAAAGAAGAAACACAATATCCCACTGAGCTGTGTTGAACTTTCTTGGCTAAAAGAAATTGCAGATACAAGACATTTAACTTTACCTTTACATTGGTGGCAAAGAAGGATAAAACTCAAAGAATGACTGTAAAATTAAGTAATATTTACTCTCCCCCCCCCCTTTTTTTTTTCTTCTGATAGACCCTGCACTACTGGAGTACAGGGAACGGGCTCTTACTTCAGTAGGAGCCGGTCCAGACCCTTAAAATTCTCTTATGGCTCATCAACATTAACTCATCTAAGACTGAATCTATCACTTCTGCTAATGTGAGTGATTCCCAGAGTACATGGGGTGGAGATTTTCAGAGCTCTTCTCCACATGTCAGCTGGCACAGAAGGAGAATGAAGTGGCTAATTTGGTCATAAAGAATGAGTTTTTTACCGTAAGAGTTATTTTTCTGTATAGCTTCCATGGTTCAGCAATTACAAGGACTAATTTCTGTAGGATCAGCTCAAGGATGCCTAAAAACCTAAATTTGCTTTCCTTCTCATTATCTATTCCCAATTTGTTACTTCCTTTTACATGGATAATGCCTGGTTATGCCAATCAGAATTATTTTCACTTTACCAGAAGACAAAGTGAAAAAGTAGCTTAGAGATCCTGAGTTCCTTCCCTAACTTCTAGGTCAAGAGCCAAACCAAGCTTGGAAAACGTGCCTTGCTCCTGAACAGAGATTTCACATGCACTACAAATCCTCAAAATCTGAGCATTTTTTTGTCCACCATGAGTAATAAGGCATTTTTATTAGGAAGTTTTGTTTAATAGGGTTACATAACACTAACTAAACTATCAAAGAAACCTGACTCTAATAATCAAAAAATGCATTCTTACTTTAAAGTATGAGGTGAAGCAACTAGCTTTACTCCATTTGCAAGACAAAAACATAATTTTTGTGAAGAGTATACTGTAACTAAAATTATCGCAAATAACTGTGTTTAATCAAAACTTAATATGAAACAGATTCATCATGCAATTTTTCTGCTACTAAGGGAAACACAATGTTTGGAACTACTACAAATGGGAAAACTGCCACCCACTGGGAGTAACAGAATCAATGCTGTGGAATAATTCATGATTCACTGGCCTACGGAAAAAAATTGCCTTTGGGGATGTCCTTTACAAAGCTATCAATAAACATTTTATTCATATGAAATACGAAAAATGCGTTCTAATTCTAGATTTTCTTTTCTTTGTCTTTTCAGAAAACTTATTTTAAATGGTTTGTATTTATCACATATGCAGTTGCAATACCAATAAAACATAGCATTACATTTCTAGTCAGAATAGCTAAAAATCTAAGCATCTACTGCACTTTAGTGATTTCTGTCCTTACATGAGTTGGACCATCTTGCACTTCTGAATCAGTAAATTTGTTCCCCCTCTTCTTTTATGTCAAATTTCATGTAAGGTTTATTCAGTGTTTTATCATATTTTAAAATGAAGTTTATTGCAAGCCTTACTGCTGCCTTAGTTCTTTCAGCATCTTTAATCTGACTTTTCTTAATTACCTTCATTTCACTCAAATACCTTTCTCCTTTCTCTGAAATTTTTCCTTAAATGGGAAGTCTTCCCTTGCCCCATAAAAGCCTATAATATTATTCATTATTTTAGCCATTATCAGCAAGTGCTATAGTCACATGAAATTTAAAGCCAGCAAGATAGTCTAGTAAACCTAATTCATTGGTTTAAAAAAGCGTCTATTCTAAAGATTCTCAACTGCAGTTTTATCACACACTGCTGAGTTTGTGCCTAAAAACTACTGTGATCATGTACCAGTCTGGCAGCTAACCGAGATTTTTTATTTATTGAGACACTGCTGTCTTTACCCTTTACTCAGCCTCCTTTGTCTGTTTAATCATTTCTCTGCCATCCTGTGTTACCTATGTTTACCTAGAAGCCCATCAGCTTTCTAAGCTCTTGTTACAGACCTGCGGAGGCTTTGAGGGGTACACTCAGGACCTAAAGCGACACTTCATGCCATGTAGGTACTGAAACCATCTCTGGTATCACTGAATGTGCTGTGAGATAGACGACCTACCCTTTGAAAAAGATGTCAGTCTACTCTTGGAACCATGTCATACATCCCAGATGTTGCAGTTGCCCTCATACATTTCAAATAGCTTTCAGTGCCAATGCCTAGGTGACCAAATCCCACATCTTGATGACTTGTTCTCTGAAGCAAAAATTTTTTTTTTTGCTTTGCTTGTTTGTATATACCTTTATGACAGGTCTCTACAGGCTCAGATAGCAAAAACTTCTGACAGTCTTCACATTGGCTAGGAATCACAAGTCAAAAGGATATCCAAAGGTAAAAGGAGCTATGGGTATGCTTTATTTGCAAGAAATAGCAATGCTTAGCCACGGCCCTCACAACTCCATCACAAAATGAAGCTTATTTGGGTATGCAACTAAATCCCCTGACACAGTCTCCCTCAGCTGCAGCTGGAACTTCAGAACACCCCAAAGCATGAATTTGTTTCTGTTGTGATGATGAGCTTCAATGATGATACTTAAAATATTCTGTATAAATATTCTATTTTATCCCAGTTGTAGTAAGTTAAATAAATCGTCCATTCTTTGATAATACCTGGCAGATATAATGGATTTAACTGTAAAAGGAACATGGTTTCACAACCCCTGGAAAATCTTTCTTGTAGCTTTCATTAATCACGAAGTGTCTATTTTTGTTTTGGATTATACTAAACAGATGTATTTTTTTCCATGGAGCCCCACAAAAAAAATCCATTAAGTAAATTGCCTGAGGTCTTACATACAGATCAACAAGGTGCAAGCATTTTTACTTAAGCCACAAGCTATATTTCTCAAAATGTTTCTCCCACTTTTTCTAGCTAGTACTATGGATCATTTGCTCGTCCCTCATGTCTAACTTTATGCTCGTGAACAGCAGAAGAAACCATGCATAAAAACTTTTTCCAGAACAAAACAAAAACTATTTTACTCCTAAAATTAATATCTATTAGCCTGTTCTATTCTTTATTTTCTGCTACTCTATTTAATATTCCCCATCTCTTCAGTCGCTGGTAGGACTTAATTCTTCAGTACTGGTTGACAGCTCTAGTAGGGAAAGTAGGAGTTTCTAGACTACAGATAACTTCTCCATTATCACAAAACTCTGTCTCTTGAAGATGCAAAATTACAGAATATTTCCAAAAGCTGCTCTGTTTTGAGCAAACTGGTTTGCAGTGAATTCCCCAAGAAGATGCAGAGCATTAGTATAATTACCTTATTATTATCTTATTTTCTTAGGGTAGGTATACAAAACTGTACTCTTTCAACATACTGCTTTAAACAGGCTCCTCACTGAATATAATACATCTGGACTTATTTTGTAAAGCGTCAAACACTTGATAAACACTGTCTAGGACAAATAACTATGGAATAGTTTTTCAAACTATCCATTCGTCTTTCAACATCAAGACAAAATACCCGAAATAATATCATTTTTCTCTATCAAAAATTATAATGATATTAAAAGTTATGGTAAAAAAATACTTCCTGTTTAAATAGTGAGACCTTCTGAAAAAAATGAAAAAGCAGTAACATGTAAGGTAAGCATAGACCCTTTATTTCAAAGGTCATTATTTAGGACAAAAAAAATCTACCAGCTTCTCTACTATTATTGTTAATATTGGTAAATATTATGATTTATTTTATGGCTTAAGATAGTATCTGCTTTCATTTTTTTTTTAATGAGGTTGGACAGTGAGTTTATTTTGCTGTGACTCTACATTGTTTAAATCACATAAATTTTAAAAAATGGATCAACCGAATAACATTTAGAAACTTTTGTCAAAACATGGTCACGTTCTAGGCTGTTGCCCATTTACACAACAAAAATTCAAGAACTTCTTCACTCTGAGGGTGACAGAGCACTGGAACAGGCTGCCCAGGGAGGATGTGGAGTCTCCTTCTCTGGAGATATTCAAGACCCATCTGGACAAGGTCCTGTGCAGCTTGCTGTAGGAGATCCTGCTTTGGCAGGGGGGTTGGACTAGATGACCCACAGAGGTCCCTTCCAACCCCTACCATGCTGTGATTCTGTGATTCTGTATCCCTAACGATCATTCATAATTCCAACAGTGACACAAGCCTCATAAAAGACTCCCAGCAAGGCACTGAGAAACTGTGATCAGAGTTTCAGTTTTAAAAAGTCCATAGGTTTTTCAAGAAGATTGCCAGAATGGTCCTAATTTTGACCCTACTCTTTCTCCAACAGGGTAACTGTTAATCAGCGTCGGCTGAAGGATCAGGTTTAAAATGGATAAAATTCATGACTACTGATAAAAAGATTATTTTCCTCGTGTATATGAGTTCTCTGAATTATGTTTCAATGAAATGGCTCCTTCCACTCTGAAAAATTTGCAATTCAGATTCTAGGAAGACATTACAGCATGAATTACAGCAGTGGAACAAGATTCACAGAAGATATCTATCTACTCAGATGTTCCCATGATCCCTTTAAACACCTGAAAAATATGACTGTTTATGTATTACTGATCCTTACTTGAAGAAGCATACTTGATGATGCATGAGAGATTTACTAGAGGTATGTAAAAAACTACAAGTCAAGCCATAATTTGGATATAAGTACAACAGCCCAGATACTTTCTAAAAGATTACAGCAAATCCTTGATAATCCTAACAAAATGAAAGACACAACCCTATTTGGATAATGGCTAAAACTTTCTCCTGGGGAAAGTAACAAAATATATGTAAAAGAAATTCAATGAAGTTGCATCTGCTACTACTAAGTAGTTGGAATTGATGACAAAGAAAAACAGGCTAAATACAAAGAAGCATTCCCACAGACATAATGAGCATCCACTGGACTAGCCTAGCAGCTTTAAATTAAATGTAGGAAAGGAAAAAGCATTACCAAGATCTTTGCAGTTATAACACCAGAGTTTGCAAACACTTTTTTTTGGCAAATCAGTTATTAAAAATAAAACATACATATGTTAAATCTGGAACACAGTGACCCCCCTGTTGCACTGCCAACAACACAGACCTTGCAAAACTATAATCTGAAAGCTGGAAATAGTAATAGAAAATGAAAACTGTGTATCTCCTGTCACAGACTGAAACTGGTGTCACTGTTTCTTGTAAACACCCTTCCAAATAATATGAGCAAGAGACTTCTCAAATCTTTGTGGATCCAAAGGTGGACAGACAAAATCCAAGTCCCCAGCCCTGCAGGTGACGTCATGATGTCCTCCATGTGCCCGCCACGCCAGGCACCAGCCTTACGGACTGCGCAAACCAACATCCACTCTGCCTAAAAAGTTTACAGAGACTTCTAAAAGCTGACAAACTGACCCATGTTTCACACTCTACCTGTAAAAACACTCACATTCAAGCAGTTACATGCCTTCAAAACGTTTTAAAATTTCACCACTACTTAATTTATGGAGAAAAGCTTATGATGGGTCACACAATTTGAGCACCTTGCAGACATAAGAGAGGGTAATCTGAGGATGGCAGCATGAGAGCACTCAAAGAGCACTGTCTGCTGCTCTGTTCCTTGTACCCATCACACCTGGCTGTCTGACACTACAAGAATCGCAGTTCTGTTCACATAGGTCGCACTGATGTGGAAGAATGCAATTTTCAGCCATCCCCCTTTTGCTGTAGTGAGGAGACACTCAGTTAAATTAGCAGTGAATAGGTTTAAAAACAAATCATGCATTTTCTTCCATATGGTGCATGCTGTGAAGCTTGTCACAGGATGTAGCAAAAGAAAACAATAAAACTGTGCTCCAAAAAAGACTGCAAAATTACTAGAAAATTGGTCCATTGTTGGCTATTAAGTAGGATGGGCCAGCATGCATTTTTAGCTAAGGAAGTCCCAAAAGCTCTGACAGACGGAATCTGGCACTAAATAACAGGCAAAAAACCCCATAATTTCTACATAGAATCATAGAATAGAATCATAAAAGTTTTGGGTTGGAAGGAACCTTTAGAGGTCAACTCGCCCAACCTCCCTGCAGTGAGCAGGGACATCTTCCACTAGATCAGGTTTCTCAGAGCCCCGTCCAACCTGGCCTTGAATGTTCCCAGGGATGGGGCCTCCACTACCTCTCTCGGTAACCTGTGCCAGTGTTTCACCACACTCATGGTAAAAAATTTCTTCCTTATATCCAGTCTAAATCTACCCTCCCTCAGTTTAAAATCATTGCTCCTTGTCCTATTGCAACAAGCCCTGCTGAAAATATTTTCCCAATCTTTCCTGTAGGCCCCCTTCAGGTACTGGAAGGCTGCTATCAGGTCAGCCCGCAGCCTTCTCTTCTCCAGGCTGAACAGTCCCAACTCCCTCATCCTGTCTTCACAGGAGAGGTGCTCCAGCCCTTAGACCATTTTTGTGACGCTCCTCTGGACCCGCTCCAACAGCTCCATGTCTTTCCTGCGCTGAATGCAGAGCTGGATGCAGGACTCTGGGTGCGCTCTCACCAGAGAGGAGCAGAGGGGCAGAATCACCTCCCTCGACCTGCTGGCCATGCTGCTTTTGATGCAGCCCAGGATATACTTGGCCTTCTGGGCTGCGAGTGCACATTGGTGGTTCATATCCAGCTTTTCATCCAACAGTGCCCCCAAGTCCTTCTTGGCAGGGCTGCTGTCAAGCCCTTCATCCACCCAGCCTGTATTGATTGCCTCGACCCAGATGTAGGACCTTGCACTTGGCCTTGTTGAACCTCATGAGGTTCACATAGGCCCACTACCTCGATACTCCAATCCACTGTCAGAGAAAAAGTTCTGTGATAATTCCTTTCGCCTGAGTCTGCTTGGCAGTTCTTATCCGTTTAAGAAATAGCTAAGAAAAATTGGTGCAGAGACTAGGATCAAACCCTTCCAGAGCACGAAGAGTGAAACTCCCACCTTGACTCACATAGCAATCACTCAGACTAAATTTCATTACTAAAACTAATTACTAAAGCAAAAATTAATTTGCACAGTAGGAGTCAAAGATTGTTTCATTCTTGGTCTTGGTGGATCCAATAACCTTGGTTTTGCTGGTCCTGTTGTAATTTATTCTATATTGGTCCAATATGAGTAAAGTGTGCCAAAATCCTAAATTCTTTTTTTTTTTTAAGCTTGACCTAAGAACAGGATCCCACAAACACTGCATTCCTTGTGCTTCGTTAGCCCAGAGTACTATTTGATTTGTGATATGTAATCTTTTCACAACAATGGCTAAGAACAAATATAGACAATTTTAATATTATCTATCTGAAAAAAAAATGCTGGTTATAGCACATATAATAATGATGACTTGCAATAAAACATGTGGTACAAATGAAAAATTATACATTTTTATCACGGGGGGGGGGGTTGACTTTGAGAAGGAGAGGTCTTATACCATCATGTTATATTCATCTTAGCAGAAACATCTTCACTCTGATTTAAGATTGTTTAGTTTTTTGTTTCATTACGGATGGGAAGTCAGCCTGTATTTGACAAGATTTTCCATAGCTTCAACTCACTGTAATTTTAATACATATAGATCACAAAAATGAAAACACTAACTGCACCTGTAAGTGTAGAGCCCTGTAAGAGTAACAGCTTGATTGCTTCATATCACCACCCTGACCACAGTTCTCAAGGAGGCTGTAACTCACACCTTCTGAGGAAATCGGCACAGCAGATCTCTTCTCTGGCTTGTCTCATATGTTGAAGAAGAATGATGATTAGCAAGAAAACTGGCTACCCTGTTACTACCCTGTTGAAGTTGCATCAGAACAAGGGAAGTCAAACATCCTCTTTCTACTTGTGCTTAAGTAACTCAGCATAAACATGTTGAGAAGCACAGAACAGAACAGCAATATGTAAATGAAATCAACTGATATAACAAATATTTATGGCTGCTACATTCTAACTGAGTGTCTTCGTCATTCATAGCGTACTGCCTATGCTTGGTTTCTAAGTACAACAATCAGCTGAGGAAAGTTTGTTTTGTCTCCAGAGTCACAGGAATCTCCAGCAGATATTTACCTAAGCTGTTGTTCTGGGTTCAGCTGGGATAGAGTTAATTTTCACAACAAGCTGGTTGGGCTGACCCAAATAGCCAACCCAATGGGATATTCTATACTATGTGATGTCATGCTCCGTATTTCAGTGGGGAGCTGGCTGAAGGAGAGGTTCTTGCTACTCAGGAGCAAGCTGACCATCGGGTGGCGAGATCATTGCATGTTGTATACGCTTTTTATCAGTATTATTGATCGATGTTTTCTTCTCCCTTTGCCATTCTGTTAAACTTCTCATCCCAGCTCATGAATTTTTGCCTTTTTTCCTTCTGATGCTCCTCCCCATCCCACTGGGGAGGGGGAAGGAGTGAGAGAGTAACTGCGTGGTTCTTTTGTTGCAAATTGAGGCAAAACCACAACAGCTGTAAATCAAAATGCTAATTTCTACTGTTCATAGTGTATTAGGAAAGGAAGATGGAAATACTTAGTGGATGTGCTAAAGGCATTCAGATGTCACTTCTTTTGATTATTTTTTAGTATGAACATTAACACAGACATAATACATACCAAGAAGAGGGCGTTTTCACTAGAAACCTGAAACACCAAGTCCTCGTGCTCTATGGAACATATGAATACATCGAGAACTTTGTCCTTGAGCCGTACTGCTAAGATTCAAATCACATTTTATATTACTGTTATGTTAAAATGCAATGACACAAACCAGTGACAATTGATAATGTGTGTGCCTAAAAATGAAATATGAAAATGCACACACAAACAGAACTTGCACTGTGAAGCACTAGGTCCTAAAGCATTGCCTGTGAGTACCTGAATTATCAACAAACCATTTAAAAACCTTGCTCTGAATTTTGCATTTATACACCACAAATGGGGGGGAAAAAACCTACTCACACTCTGCTTTTATTCACCATAAATTATAATCTCAGAGCTAAAACTTCATTGTCTGACATTTAAAGATTCAAAACATTTCCATTTTGCAGCATATGTTAAAACAATGCCAGAAAAATCCAGATCCATCTTGATTTTCTGTAGCTTGCTTCTAGGATCTGACAAAATGAAAGACCACAGCAAGCATGGTGTTTAGTGACTTGCCACTTCGGACAGACATATGTTAATTACATATTCAAGCATTTTCCAGCCTAAAATAGTCCAACATACATGACACTTTCTGTGTGATTGAACACAGCTGCTGAACAATCTTGAACACAATCACTGTGAATTACAGATGAAAGCAATTCAAAAATGACATTCTTATTTATAATCTGGTAAACTAAATTTATATGTTCTATGCCTTGCATTTTTGCTTAAAATCTGCTGCCTAAATGACCATTTGTTGTTGCTAAAAATATTTTTAATTCTATTAGTATAGATACTAGAAACTGAGATATTTTATATCCTACCTCTGTAATATGTGTTACAGCGGAAACATAGCATAGACAAATACACAAATAATACAGCTGGCATTGCTGCAAAATGTTTAAAGAGAAAAAAATATCTTACATATTACTTACTTGTAACTCCTCTGCACAATCCACAAACTGGACATTTACTCCACCGGTTCTCAAATATTTTCTCTTTTACAAAAGAACTTTTTTTCATTTTTGCTCTTTCTTCCCAATAAACTCCAAAAATGTTACTTCAATGATTTCAAATACTTTGTCATACCACATTTTGCTTAAAAGGTGATGCATGTATGACTGTATCAAGCCAAAATCCTGTGATGGTACTGCCACCCAATAGGGACTGTTTGGTTCTTTGGCTGTCAGAAATTCATTCAAACTCATAAGTATTCCACTATGCATATATTTATTTTCCTGATCTTAGGCATAATGGTTCTGCTGAGGACTATACAAAATCCATATTCTTAAAGATGTAATCTGCAATGTGTTATCTATATTACTGAAGGATTTGACAGTGTCTTGAAGTGTTTCCTGAAAACCGTGGGAGTTAAGAAGAAAACTATAAAGCAAGAATAATGAAGACATGTTGCTGTTTCAAGATTAATCAGCACATGTGAAACATTGTTTACTGGAAATATAAATACCAACTTTCCTGGCACTAAAATGGCAGATGTCAGCCCAATACACAACACATACCAGTCCAAACATTCTCTTCAAGCATCTCCTACTTCAGAAAAGCCTTTCTTGGATGCATTAAATTAGCACACAAGTTCAGGAATGCCCCAAGTATTACTATTGACATAAGCTGGATCCAAAAGAATGCAAATGAGTCCTTTTTTAAATATCACATGTCAAAGGAAGCAAATGTTAAGTCACTTAAGGCATACTTATTTTATACCAGTTATACTATATAACTTTCAAGATCTTTAGCAGTTATTCTCTTCTTAGCCGGGTGAATTAACCCATTATACCTGGCAAGTATTAGATCAGATCATATTAGGTTAAACACTTCAGCAAACACATAATTTAGTAAGCTTATGTGAAAAGTAAAGAATCATTAAAGAACTTCTAACCTTTCTAACTGAACCAGCTACCCAGACAAAGCCACACTGGATTCACACACATGCACAGAGATTACATAGTTTTTATTCTTTAATCTAAGGCAATTCAGCAACCAATCACATTTTTAACTGAGATTCGGGAGCAAAGAAATTTCTGATAAAGATTACAGGATCAATTTACAGTTCTGTGGATTTGTCCACTCAACTTTTCAAAAATCTCCACTCACTCAAGTCCAGTAATTTTTTAGAATGTCTTTTTTTCAGACCAAGCAGTAGTATGGTAGCTAGTATACTTGAAATGTATCTGTACCTCATTTGCTCAAAATAACATAAACCAACTCATCGGGAATGCTTTTGAATAATAAACTGTTATAGTAAACTGACTTTTTCCCACTTAAAAATGCATTAAAAGTCAAATTGTATAGCTATAATGTTCAAATACCAAGAAACCATCTCTATTTGAAGGCCCACTGCAATATTAATACTAAGAAAATCTAGTTTCTGGTACTCAGAAAAAAGGTGGTGATGTTTGTAAGCACATATATGCATACTGTGGTCTCTGCAACTGATGTGAAGGACTCCAGTCTCCTAAATGCACAAGCCTTTAAATGGGCATTATATGTATTTTTGAGTAATACTACCACAAGAGGGGATATCTGATGTGCACTGTATACATCCATACTGCCCAGCTGATTCACTCTTAGTTTCATATTGAATCTCTAGACTACATCTTAGCCAAGCTGAGAACATGACAGCTGAAGGCTGAAATTGCAGTACGAAGTGAATATGTTCACTCCCTCAGTTGGAAAAACCACAGGTGGAACAATGTATGTCACAGCTCTTACTCTACAGACAGTAAAAGCTTATGCCAAAGCACTTCATCTGGGAACTAAATCCCAATTTCTAGTGCGGATTACTAATAAGCATAATATCAAGTTTAATGTCCCTATATGAAAATTTCCATAAATACCCAAAATTATTTTAATTCACACAAAAAATCACACTCTTCTGAAGAGTTTGTGGTTTTGTGTATGAACAGGACTAGCTCATTGGAATCACTCATGGAACACGAATAAATAAGCCCTACCACTAATTTTGTGCTTAGAAGACAATTACCGCACTCTTTAACAAGGACGCACCTTAAAGTGTTTGCTGTAGGACAATTCTTTCAGAATCACGCTGATTTTTTAGTTGATACAAGATTAGCAAATTATTAAGAGACATTTTAACAGAAGACAAGCATCTGTTTATTGTAATACAGCTCAGTGAGTCAACAGGGAGGTTTTAAACTGGTACAACATATTGGTCAGAGGTATTTCTATCACTATCTTTGCAAACCAGCTGCAATGGAGGAGGAATGCTGGTACGTAACTTCTATCAACAGATGAATTAGTAAGAAAAGTGCCAACGTAGCCATAAAAAGGTCACTACAGCATACAAGTATAAAACATACTCTCAGTACTGTTTATAACTATTCATAGCACACTCCATTCATGTCCATAATAGGCTTACAACTACAGCTGCTTTCATATTTCCTTACATCTTTTAAGAAATTGCCTTAGTTTACATTGCATCTATAAAATAGTATTAAAAAAATGGCAGCAAGGTATGGCACTTGACTTTCGAAAGTTATCAAATTTGATATTGTACTAAATGGAAAAATCCCAAAATAACACTTTCCTAACTCTCTGTAGACAAAATCAAAATAAAAAATACACTAAAGAATTAGAGAAAATTAATATAATTAATGTAATTGCATAGTGTGTGAAGACAGAAATTTAAAAATTAGAAATCATGAGGAACAGACAGTAAGTGAGAATCAGATGGGAGAGAACTGTTAGTTTTACAACTTAGAAAAGCAGGCATTATTTTCCAACTTGCATTAGGTCAGTGCGTCCAAGTTTATGACAGCATTTATTGTGGACCCAGTCCAGAGTGAATTCAATGGGAATCTTTCCATTAACTTCAATAGGCTTTGGATCAGCAACTATGCTGTCATGTCTTATATCATTTTTGTCAACTGGGAGTAACAGAGTAGTTCAGACCAGTCTGCCTGAAGTTCCAGAAGTCCTTAGTCACCTGTTTCTTTACAGTATCATTCTCCTATTTATCTTCTCAACAGCAATTAACTCTGCTGAAAATGTAGTATGGAATGAACTTAGTTAAAATAACTTGTCAGTCAGAAGGAAAAAGATAACCTAGGTTGCAAATAAAGTCTCTTAACAATATATATATATACCTAAAGTGCACCTAAGAGTTATAACTGACAGGAAAACCTGCATTCAGTGTAAAAAATGTAGTTGAGCGTACAGCAAGCACTGTGTAATTAAAGAATGATTATTGAATGCATTGTGATGTCAAAGCTGTCATCAAGTGGGAACAAACTAACAACATCTGTTATAGTAGCTCCAGCAATCAAAAAGTCATCAGCAAGACTCTGCCCTGTCTACTCCACCAATTCAGAAATCAGATGAAGCTATAAAGAAACAATCATTAAAAAACTAATTCAACTAACCAAATCTACTTGTAAAGAAATAATTGTATATGACATATGCCTACCATAGTCTTACTGTATCAGTCGCATATGTAGAAAAAAACACTCCACCTGAATAACCATTTCAATTTATATGTAAATGTGTTAACAGATCAAAGTCAGAATTTTCAACAAAGAAACAGAATTCTTTTGAGACCCAGAAGACATCATTTGCAGACCAAACACTAGTCCTTACTTCCCTTATGACTGTAATGCTGACACCTTCGAAAAGCAGGCCACTAGTGCTCAGCATTCAGCTGCTACTGTTGAGGCATCTCAGACCAGTGGAAAAGCATGATTATTAGATTTGAAGCTAAGAATTTTGACAGATCTAAACACAGCAATCAGTGTGCTGAGTCTCCTGACCACTTTTCTCTTAAAGACTGACAGGAAGTAATTTCTTCTCAATACATTATTTAAAAAGAGAGCGTTATTTTATAGCAGCCTCCTTTAAGGCAGTATAGAACTTGAATGAGTATTTAGCAGTCTATGAAACATTTTAACAAGTATTAAATCCACACAACACATGATCTTTTTAAAACTGGAAATACAAGGGGATTTTTATGCTTCAATCCACCGAGAGATTAAAAACAGAAATACAACAATAATCAGACTAGGTGCATTAAAAAATAAAAGAAGTTACACTTCCAGAAAGAAAGATGTTTTTTACAGACCCTATTGCACAGATATACTACAGAGATTTTAGATTTATTTCTAACTGCAGTATTTCATAACTCGGTATATAAATGCAGATATGAAATATGTTGAGTAAATGGCATCTTATTAACTAAAACTGGTACAAACCAACATAACATCAACACGAAGCACATCAAGAAAAGCATATCATTGTGATCACTGAAAAACACATTTGTGCATACATGTGGTGCAAGTATTTCCACTTCCACTTATCTCAGCCCATGGTCATCATCTGTTTCAGTCAAGACTAACACACTGCGCTGCTCCTTCTATTTGTGAAGTAGGAAGAAAGGACTGACAAAGTATTCACACATAATGCTGCATTCTCAAATATGGTTATTATCAGAAACAACTCTGCAAATACAGTTGGTAAGTCCTGCGTCCAGCTCTGGAGCCCTCAGCGCAGGAAAGACATGGAGCTGTTGGAGCAGGTCCAGAGGAGGGCCACAAAAATGATCAGAGGGATGGAACACCTCTCCTGTGAGGAAAGGCTGAGAGAGTTGTGGCTGTTCAGCCTGGAGAAGACAAGGCTCCAGGGAGGCCTTATAGCAGCCTTCCAGTACCTAAAGGGGGCTTATGAGAAAGATGAGGACAGGCTTTTTAGGAGGCCATTTGCGACAGAACAAGGGATAATGATTTTAAACTAAGAGAGGGTAGGTTTAGACTGGATATAAGGAACAAATTTCTTATAATGAGGGGGGTGAGGCACTGGAACAGGCTGCCCAGAGAGGTAGTAAATACCCCATCCCTGGAAATATTCCAGGTCAGGTTGGACGGGGCTGTGAGCAAGCTGGCCTAGTTGAAGATATCTCTGCTCATGGCAGGAGGGTTGGACTAGATGGCCTTTCAAGGTCCCTTCCAACCCCAACTATTCTATGATTCTATGATAAATATGACCACTAAAAGCATAAAATTCGAGCTATTTTACTAAAGTAGAATAGTAGCTTTCCTCCTAAACAGACCAACCCAGCTCTTACACTCCACTATCGCAAAGGTTTTGACTGTGAATATTAAGTTTAGTTCCATGAATAGTTTGAAACAATTACCAAGTTTTCCATTGTTCACAGTACTATCCTACTCCACAGGTAACTGGCTACTTTCCCTCTCATATGGTCTACCTAACTTAACCAAGTTAAATGTACAGAAATCTAGTTAAAATTACTTTCTGAATCTGTTGTAGAATCTGTTGAAGAGGGGCGTGAACACCTTAAAAATTGTGCAACTCATCTAACTGTATTGAATAATCTTATAAAAGATGTTACTCTTTACACAACATTCATTCATTTCACATTTTTCACTCAGATATGGTGGTTGTGGTGTTAATATTTCTCTCCTCAGTGATTCTCAAAAGAATGTACACACGGCTAAAAGCATAAAAGGGTGCAACTAAAGTGAAAGAAAATTTTGTTGCAGCAGGAAAATATATTCAAAATATAATTTTTCCAAATTTCCTCCTTCTCAAAATATTTGCTCATTTATATATGTCAGTTTATGAAATTACAGTCTGATATGCGTAAAGCTGTACTGAAGGAGAAAGTTCACTGGAATCAGCTATATTTACATTTTAATAAGTAAATATCATTATTTCCTATATTATTATTATGATTGGCTGCCAGGCATTTGTTTCAAGAACAGGTTCTCTAAGGAATATTGTCAGTACACAGATAACACAGTTGGTAGTAGTTCTGTGGTTTGTGTCTGATTTTTTCATGGTTTCCTATGCAAAAATAGACAAGAGAGGCAACACTGAACACAAGACCTTTTAACTAGCCATCTTGCCTCAAGGTGTTGTGCTCTGAGGGTTCCAGTAAAGCAAATTTATTCATAGGAAACAGATCTGGAAACCTGTACAATGAGGGATGGGGATCAGGGGAGTTATTACACAGTACACAGAAGAAAAAAACACGAAAAAAAATTTTTCTTCTGCATACTACCATATAACTAAGGAATTTTCTTTCCTTGGTTCCTGTTTCCATCAATTTCAGCATGGCTACAGATGCAGTAGAATTACATTAACTTTAGGTTTGCTTTCCAAATATAAAGGCTAGCTGGCTATACCAGTTTCTATACTGTATTTTAAAGATTTCTGCTTTATGAAGAAAAATACAGCAACTTCTGCTGGAGATTTCTGTATCCTCAGTTTGTATTGAACACATTTCAGGAAGAATTCTGCAACCATACCCTAGCATGTAATACACATTTTTCAGAGAATACATTGATCTAGATCTGACATTCCTGATGCAGTTATAAGAGATCCACAGACAAACCGAGAGTACAGGTATAAGAGCGGGAGTCGGGTCAGAAGCTGAAAGCCATGTTATGCTGCTGTCGCTGGCACAAATGAGGCCACATCTGAGGGCTTGTGACGTGACCTAAATATTAAGGGCAAAATCTACCATTTTAAGTGTTTGCAGCTGTATTTCTGAAAAATATGATTTCTGGAGAGTAAACACAAGCAGTTGCAAATGTTCAGATGTATTACTTGTGGCAGGACAGCCTATGCTAAGCCTAGAAGAGTGCTATAAATGTCTTGCCAGCTTCACCCACAAGCACTCACTTCAGAGTTCCCATCTGCATGATTCTAAACACAAGAAGTTGAACACAGCTTCTACTGAAACCAAACTCTAACAAAATTCTACCTATGTTAAAAAGCACAACCAGGCTAAAATTAAGCTCAAATAAATCCTGATTTATTGTATCCTTTAGACAGTTGGCCCCTCAAAAAAAGTATTTATCAAAACAGCTTGTCATCAGTAAGATACATGACCAGCCATTAAACTACTCAAGTGACAGCATGACTCCACTTGGAGCGTGGCCTATTTTTGTCATCAGTAAAATGAGCTTGATACTAGCTTTACTAAATGCTGTCTAAATTATTCTGTCCATACTGTCAAACATTTTTCTTACACAGAGTGGGTAGGATTCAGATGGCCTGGCTAACTTCAGTTCCAAATAGTACTACTGAGGGAAAACAATCACATCACTTGGAATTATTTACTTAGCTTTGCAACCTACTTTTTCCCATTCATAAATATAGGGATCAGTAAGAGCAATAATATACCAGAAAGTATGTTGTCCAGAAAACAACCACACCTCAGAGGATGGAGGCATTGGTAGTTCAGTTCAACTGTGCTCTCCATCCTAGCCAGTTGCCTCTTAGATGTTGTCTCAAGATGCATTAATTTTGCAGCCATGCATTTTTTATTTGCTGAAGCAAGAGGGATCAGAAGATGGCTATTTTTAATATAGACCAACTTAACAAATTAAGCCATGTCTAACACTAATGTGGCTGAATGGAAGAAATAAAGATTGTTTGCATGTGCGTTTGTGTGGGTGGGGTATCCATGCAACTCGCTGAGCTGTCCCAGGGCCACAGCTGCATCTGGCTGGTTAATGACATGGAGTCATACAGTTTCAACAGTATCATCCAAGGTCTGTCTTGACCTTAGGCAGCCTATTTGTCTGTCACTTGGAGGGCACAGCAGAGCTCAGTCCCTCTCTCCCACACCAGGGCCCTAACTACTAGGGTAACTGACGAGAGAAGACCACACTGAATTGCACAGAAGTGGAGCAGAGAGGAGGCATTTACACGTTATACATCAAATGCACATCGGAGGAACAACAGAAATAACAGAAGCAACCAGTTGCACAAGACATCCCTCACAGCCCCCACAATCCAGCTCACTTTCCATCAGATGAAAGCCAACTACCCTCTACTTGAATAGCGGAGCCCACATATCCCACGGCTGAGGATAGCTTCATTCTGCACAGCTCAAGCACACACTTTTACCACAAAGTTGCTGCACAGAGATGCCCTTTGCTCCTTCTCCAGGCTCTAAATAGATGGGAGCACCATGTTTGCACATGCAGTCTGGTGCTACGTCAGCAACAGAGGCAGACAAGCAGGTTTGGCCAGATGTCTTACATTTCCTCCTGGCTACCTCGAGGCAATTTCCTGGTCAGCGTGTAGACTCTGCTCTTCAGGAGAACCTCCACTGTTCATAAATGAACCACATAGTGCAATCATCTGGCTTGCCTTGTTAGGATTGTGTAAATCTTTTTAGTTGTTTATATATTAGAAGTCTTCCTCTATTTTAAAAGACTTCACAGTGATTTTAATGTCTTAAATCTGCCACTTCGTTTCTCTTTAAAGCAGAAGTATGGGACTTACTTGATGAGTCTACACTGCTGTTATAAATGCTTCACAATATAACATTTTCATTAATTTTGAACCAAAATATATTTCTGTAGTAGCTATAGGTCAGACTTAACCAAAGCTATCAGATCAGAGAGAGCTGTTAAAGTATTAAATAGGTAGTTTTCCCTAGGTCAGAAATGCCTTCTCCTTCCTATTTTTTAAACTAATTTTTTTAAAAAATCACAATGACTAACATTTTTTCTAAAAATGAAAAAAGACAAAACAGGGCAAGGGAAAACAACAGAAATCTGGTTATTATCTCAACATACTTGTTATAGTGTACTGACTAACAATATACCAAAACCTCTCCATTTCTATTCCATGTTTTTTAATGAACATTCACTTTCAGTCTTTCTTACATCTGAAGATACAATAGACTGTAAAGGTTAATACATCTCACAGTTATTTGGGGCAGAAAAAGAGGAAAAAATAGAGCCAAGTGAGGAATTATGTGTATTCTTCACTTAAGCCAGCCAACCGGGAAGAAAGTCACTTGGGAATGATTGCCCAGTGTTTTGCAGTCTACTCACAGTATTTTTATGAGGTTTTGGTGAACATATAAAAAATCTAAATGAAAGAGCTTGAAAATTTTTCAGCTGGGAGCATTATTTCCATCCCTTAGTTATCACTACTCTCTACCAGATTCCAGTACCATACAACACACATTGCCTCTTGGTGTTACGCTCAATACAACAAAATTTTCTGAATGTATAAAGCGGCATCTCCTTATCTTATAATTCAAAATGTAAATCAGAATATAATTCATCTGGAAGGCAGTGTTCCACCAACCAAACTCCATTTACTGCTCTTAGCCTACAGAAGAATTACTGATGGTTTGAAGACAGCTGGCTCTCTCTTGGCACTCCAAGCTTTCAGCTATTTCTACAGATATCTCAGCTCCTCTGCTTCAGGCAAAGTCTGGTGGCCTTAAAAAGCCAAACAAGGAAACAAGAAGGACAAAGCCTAGCTATCACATAAAAAGAGGAGGAAAAAACGAGCTGCCCTGAGGAGCTGCCCAAACACCGGTAGAGGAACAATGTCTTTGCAAACAAGCAAAACAAAAATGCAGCAGCATGTTCCCCAGCTAAGCAAGAACAGAGATAGAGATAACACAGACAGTGTAACAAGAAGCAAGGAAGTACAAGACCAATAAAATTGGACAAAGGAGAGGGCGAGGTAGACAGTGAAAAAATAGACTTTAAAAGTGCAATTAACAAGTCTATGAAAGAACATAGACCATGTTGCAGTAATGAGAGTTAAAAACACCCAGAATCTTTCCTCATATATGTAACTATCAGTATCTAACCATGTCATCCTGTCAATAGGAAAGAAGTCAATAATGAGACAATTTTATAACATATATGCAAATTGGTGTATAACAGCAATATAGTTTTATATAGCAACATAGCAATCTTTTCTTTTAAAGCATCTTTGACTTTAAAGGCTTGTTTATTTCTTTTACTAAACCTAAATTTAAAAATGAACACCACAAAGTAAAAAAGAACTTTTACAAAAATAGACATATCAACCATTCCAAATCAAAATGGATGGAACATGAAGTACAACATTCATTAATTAAAAAAAAAAAAAGCAAACAAACAAATCAGTACATAGGGAATGTCAGCAATTTAATAACTTACTGGCTCTCCTCGATGTCCTTCTAGGCCTGGAGATCCAGGCTGTCCAACTTCTCCCTTTAAATTAAAAAGACTGTTAAATATAATATTCAAAAAAAAGACCTTCCTTTGCATAATAAAGATAATAATAAATTATTAGTTCTAGGATAAGTAAAACGTAAACCCAATATACATGATTCATCAAACAAACATCTCTTAAAAACAGTTTCAAAGACAGTAAGAAGTGTCGTCGACACGACATTCCCTCATGCTGCGTCCGACAGACAGCTGTCAAACAGTTTGCAAAAAGAGATGGGAGAGACAATTGTTTTTTGAATCAGAACAGCAATTACAGGTTGAAGAAGTGCTTAAACCAGTAATAAATTGCTCTTGTCTAATTGTTGGTACAACTAATAGTCTGAAAACTACTTCAAAGCACTCCAGAATACAGCAGTACCAGATATGATCAAATCTTTATGTCCTTACTCAAAATATATATGATACAAAAAATATTCTGAAAATTTTAAGAGTAATTTCAGAAATAAAAGCACATAAAACAAATGCAAGATCCATTTATATATATATATATATATATGTATAAAATAATCTGGTAATAATTAACTTCAAATTACAAAAATTGGACTGGAAGTAACAATGGGTAGCCTCTGGGCTTCAAACCACACTTTTTTCCCACATTCTTTCCCAGACTGAACATTGTAAGAAAACAGGAAAGCTCCAGCAGAAATTTCCTTCAAAGACAGCCTGTTTGTTACTGCTCTGAATTTGATTACAGACCCAGAATGAAGCAATGTTTTATAGCAAGCAGATGCTGAAAGTCAAGCTGACAAAATGTTTGAATGAAGAACATGGCTTCTGTTAACTATTATATTCTAAAATGAATCAAAATTTATGAGTATGTCATATTTTTGTACTACAATAATTAAATTAAGAAAACAGTCAAGAAAATGTCTTTTGGTTTACATGTACACACGTTCACTCGACTAATATACTGAACTATCTGTATATTGTTTACAAGCATAAAACCAGATCAAAATACTCTCCAAATTCATGCTTTAACCACATAATACTTCACCCTAAAGGGCCACCAGTGACAGTTAAAATTTTATGTTAAACAACTGTGACTATTACCTGTCCATGTTATCAAACACCAGAGAGGAAAAATTCTAATTATTTTTTTCTACTTCCTGTAGTACCGGAGAAGGAATTTCTCCACCAACGTAGCAGAGATATCTGTGTGTATATATGTATGTCTATACATACATTGAAAATAAGGCAAGGATTCATTTGAAATAAATTCACATAGGTAACTAAACTCCTGTCACAGCCAACAGAAGCCTAGTCAAGACAACTCATGAAGGCTTGATTCAGCTGACCAGCTACCAGGAGCTCAGTTTCATCGCCCCCACATAGACATTTGGTCATATTTGAGATAGCAAAGGGCATCTTGCCTTGGTTCCTACTCCCACTCCAGAAAGGCACCGGCTTTCCACAGGACTTACGTCACGTTTGTCAGCATCCTTAGGATGCTTTAGACATTAATACATCTTAAATACACCAGATGCTTTTATGTAGGCAACTAAACTGGTACCTACAAGTCTGCCTTCTTTGAGCTGAATGGATCGCCAGACTTCACTGGCGTTACTGGTTAGACCTCCATTGACTTTAATCACAACACAGGTAGCTACTACATCCATAGACACAAACTTCCCTGAGCATTTCAAGAATGTTAAATTGTCTTTGCCCGACATATTTGCAAGTGTCAGAGATACATACGCTTGTAGATACATATTGACAATTCCTAGGCAGGTATCAGTGGGATTTGAAGATCAAAATGAAATTAATGTCAGAGTATTTAAAACTAAACCAAGTAACAAATAAAGAAAAAGTCCTTCAGCTGTTGGTTGCTGAAGTTAACTTCAGAAAAATAAGCAATAAGAACTATTTTTTTTTTCATAATTAAGATTTACAACTACTTTTACCTATGTATTTTAAGGGTGTAAACTTAGGGGCGGTTAAAAAAAAGCACTACATCAATTTGACATACAATAAAGTTACTCTGCTACCTTTTAACACAGCCTCATTAGGTCTTCCAAAGAGAACAAACAAAATGGGAAATACTGAGTTTACCTACTGTAAAAGTTTAATTTTATATGTACTTTTTAAAGGCTGTTATTTTAGATGTATTCTCCTAATAAATTTTTGAATTGCAGGATGCTTAGTTATACAGTGAAGTTAGGCAATTTTTACTGCTGTAGTGTTATATATGTGATCACTCTCCCCTTTAACTTCAGATTAAGACATCTACATGTGGTTTTCTACTTGAAGTTGTTTAGAGATACACTCATGATCTAAGTTCTCATTACAGTAATCAGGGGCTTGATTCGGTTACCTAACCATAAATGCCTGGTGCTATTTGAGGTGCTGTAGGGCAGCCAAGGCTTCCACATTACTGGCAGGTACCACTTACAGGAGACCTCTGTCATTCTGAAATGGCATTTACAGGTCACCTGGGGTACCCAAAACCAGCAAACAGGACTGCATACTTCTAAGTGATCTCACTATAGTAGCTAACAGTCTGCAGCTGAATTACTTTAGAGGCTCCATTTATTAGATTCACTAAGAGCTTGATTCAGTTGTCAAGACACAGACATGTAAAGCCATTTTCTGCTGCAAATAAGGGTGAAAAATTTCTCACCATGAAGACAGTCAAGAATGGAACAAGCTGCCCAGCTGTGCAGTCTCCATCCTTGGAGGTTATCAAGACCCATCTGGAAAAGCCCTGAGCAACCTGGTGTGGATTCAGTGCTGTCCCGTTTGTGAGCAGGAGGCTGGACTAGGAGATGCCTCAAAGTCCCCTCCAGCCTGAGCGAGCCTGGAATCCCGCTGCATCCACCCTGCTGGCAGCTGCTGCCTGGAAGGGTTTAGGTCTCTCATAGGTCTTGTGTCATATCTCCGTGCTGCAGCAGATGTCACAGACATGCCATGGTATGTCCAACTGCTCTAGACAAGCATGGTCACAAAATGGAAGAAAGACCCAGATCTCCAACTACAGTAACAAGAATTTAGACAAATGCACTTAAAAGTACACTGGCATTTTTGGACACTGAAGAAACATTAATCTTGAGCAGTCCTAGATCACTTTATTATTATTAAGAAAAATATTACAGGAACAAAGCTGCTGTTAAAAAGATTCTTCACATCAATTCAGCTGAACATTTACAATGCATATTAATAAAAATCTTTTCCTGTGAACTTAAAACTGATACTGCCGAAATCCATCTTTTCACAAATTAGAACAATGAGAACAACAATCAGATAAAGAAAATGAGCTCACAGACTGCAATACATTATAGAAATATCAGAACCTGTAGTCTTCTTTACAGTGGACAGATACTTAGTCCACTTGAAAAACTGTTCTCAATTAAATATAAAGGGCACTGCACAGTGAAGAGAACACAAACATAAACTTGAATCCAACACTGGAGGTGTTCTTCCCTAACTTTCATCCAGCTCCCTTCAAAAGCAATAATAATAATTAGATTTACTTCTTAACTGTATACAACAGGTATGTTCTGCAGCATACGCTTGTATATAAATTTCACTAACAGATTCACAGAGTTAGAGAAACACAGACAGGATAAGGAAGACGAAGCATAAACAATCTCTGATGATCACTAAGAGACTCCTAATAAAAGCTTTGCCCCTGCTCACAAACCAGCTGAAATCAATGAAGTCTGCCCAATGACTGCAATTAATTTTGGCATTTCCCAGCAGCACGCATTATTTTAATTTCCAGTAATTCTCCACAGAATAAACTGGGTATATTTAGACCAACAGCAATGCTATTGAAGACTTTGGCAAGACACAAATGTACATTTGTACTTACCTTTAAACCAGGACTTCCCGGTAATCCGTCTTTCCCACTTCTGCCAGGGTCTCCCTGTGGCAACAGTTAACAGTAATCAGTAGGTGAATTAACAAGCAAAAGTTAAAAGCAAATAGTCTTTGCAAAACTTACAGATCGCCCAGGTATTCCTGGAAACCCTGCATCACCTTTCTCTCCTTTTGAACCCTGAGAAATACAGCAAATGAAAAGTAAGTAGCGCTCAATATTTATGCTGCAGATTCAGTATATTTAACCTATAATTCACATATGCTATTGCTCATTTTGAAAAGGTATGGAAGATCTGTTTCCTTCTTAGCACAAGGCAGTGGTCAATTAATAACTACCCCCTGTTACAGAAACGTAAAAATGCTCTAAAATATAGAAATGTGACCACAGACCTTCTTTCAAATTGCTTAAAACTCTAGACTGATAAATACATGAAGAAAATATAAGCACAAGTGAAAACATAACTGCTACTGGATGACCAAAATATTCTCTCTGTATTACATCACACATCCTGTTTTTTATAAATTATGGATTAAAATAACACTTCTTTTCCAGGCTGCTAACAGCCTCACTCCATTTGTGTGCTCCTCTCTGCACTTCCCTTACTCCTCTCCCTCTCCCCCTTTCATTTCTATGGTTCATGTACATTTCTACCCATTAAAAAGCACAGATTTCCTTGCAATATAATTATTACACATACCCCATATAAAAGGCATAGACATATCTGCAAAAAATATCTTTAGAGGCATTTTGTGTTATGTTCAAATTAATTACATTGATCCATTAACAGAAGGATTGAGTTCTCAAAATATCTAAATAAGCAGAGCATGAGTTTAACATTACTAGACATAAGTATATGCCTCAGAGAAAATGTGTGTCAGAAAGGTCAAAAGCATGATGGGGACAAAGTAAGGAGTGAGGGAAAAAGTGAGAGAAACAACTCTGCAACCACCAAGGCGAGAGAAGGAATGGAGGAGGTGCTCAGGTGCTGGAGCAGAGATTCCCCTGCAGCCGGTGGTGAGGACCACGGCGTTGCAGCCCGTGGAGACCGCAGGCAGGAGTAGGCTTGTCCTGAGGGTCTGCAGCCTGGGGGAAGGACCCACACCACAGCGGGGTAGAAACGTGAGGATGAAAGAGTGCAGAAAGGAGCTGTTACGCACTGACCACCCATTCCTCATCCCAGGAAGGCGTGAAGCTGAGCCCGGGAAAAAGCAGTGTCCTGGGAAGTGGTTTTAGTTTTTGTCCTTGTTTATCACTATCCAAACCTATTTCAGTTGGCAATAAATTACTTTTCCCTAAGCCGAGTCTGTTCTGCCCACGATGATAATTGGTAAGTGATCTCCCTGTCCTTATCTGGATCCACAAGCTTTTAATCTTATTTATCCCCATGTACTGTTGAGGAGGGGGAATGAAAGAATGGCTGGGGGGCATCAGGCAGCCATGCAAAGTCACCTCCCTCCAGATACCAATACTATGTCACTTAATTTTATGTTTATAAATTTACTTGCCTTTTTTCCATATATTCCTGGCACTCCTTGATCACCTTTAGGACCCCTTTCTCCCTAGACAAAATGTGAGTGAATAAGTTAATTTTCAAAATAGAAGTCGTTATATACAGACATATACACAAAGTATAATGTAGGAGACATAAAATGAAGCTGCAAAGAGCTCCATCAGATATAAAAAAATATGCTCAAGACAGTAAATGCAAATCCTGAATTTTCCAAACTCTCCTAGGGGAGGAGCCCAGAACATGCAATACTGCTGATGAGACTATCCACAGGTCACAGGCTTAATGCTTCTATGTTCAACAGAATGCACTTTGAATTTCTGGTCACTTCAATATGGGTAAGTACCTGAGTGAAAATTCATCTCTTTGAAAAGCGCTGCACTCTTCTGAGGACCTTATTTGAGAAGTTTAAAACACAAATTTGGAAAAACTAAGAAGTAAATCCAGTTGAGTACTTAGAAGAGCAAAAGATAGTTAATGAAGTTTTGGGGAACATACAATAAACTCATTGGGTTAGATCAGAACTATCCTTCAAAATTCTGTCACTCAAATTATTTTTATTTTTTTGACACATTATTTGTGATAAAGAAAGTTCTGAGTAGTAGTGAAATCAAAGTTCATAGTAATTAATACATAGAACCCCAAATGAATAAAATGAACAAACATGAAAAAACGAAATGAAATTAAAATGAACAAAAATGAAAAAACAGTTTCTATTGCTTGGTATGTATGTAACGAAGTCCCATGGCATGTATCTTCCTTCAGTTTCAGCATCGTATCTATTCATTTTATGTAGTACATCAAATGCACTGACATGATGTCGCATACAAGCATTTTTCTCCTCTCAGTTAAACTACAGAGCAAGCTGAGACACACGAATATTGTAACAAGAAATATTTAATTTCAACCTTTGGTGCTGGCATCCCATGTAATCCAGGAAAACCAGGTAGTCCACGGTCACCCTAAAAGAGCAAACATATTTTAAATCCTTATGTCTAAAATAGTAGTAATATACTATAATAATATTCATATTTTCAATGATGAACAAACAGTGGAAAGACATTATGTATCACCATATAAACTACGTTACATTGGTATGCTGACTGACGAGAGTTTGTTGATCTTTAAATAAGATTCAATACATAAAAGAAAAAAAATTTAAAATCACTAAATTTTTTAAAATAAATTTTACTGTAATGTCTCAATAAGGCTTATGGAGGTTCAGAAGTAGCAATTCAGCTTTGAACAAGAGGAAAAAAAGCTTTGAATAGAGCTTTGAAAATCTCTGTAGGAGCTGTGATAATTCTATGATCCATTCCCAATTCCCGATGAAAAAGGAAATTCTCTAAACTTGGCATGGCGTCACTCCTACCTCTTCCTGAAAATACCACAGACCTACTGACCTTACCAAATTTCTCACCAGCTTACTCTGGATGAGTGAAATATTACTAAATAAGGTATTAAGTACTTTCTCTAAAAAATGAATAAAATTAAACCAAAATACACTGATAAAACAACTTTGGAACTTTGACAAATGAGTTCTCATTTCAGTGGAAGAAAGAATCCACTTTGGTAAAAGCAATTGGCAATTGGAAACACAAGCCAAAACAGCAGTTCTTTCTATTATCCTCACTGTCAGATATGAGGAATTCCAAAACTTTTCCTATGGATACTGAAGATATTTATCTGACAATTTGTCTGCAAGCTCCCTTGAGTGATTGCAACAAAAGGCCAAATAATAACTTGGCACTACCTGACTTGAAACCATAAAAAACAGCTTAGCTGCTTATTTCAGTAGACTGGATCTACTTCGCTCAGGACAAAAAGCTGATCACCAAATCACTTTTGGACAACTGCAATGTTTTCTCTCTGTTAATATCTAACTCTATATTGAGCAATATATTTCAATCATAAAGAAGGAATAGTAAATATGTTCAGGAAGTCATTTTATATAATATTTCAAGTTCTAAGACAAAGGGTAAAAGATAACATTCCTCAGTGGTATTTATCAAAACCATTCACGTCTAAGCAGATTTGGAGAGATCTGTCACACATCCATACAAGACTGGAATACAGCTACAGGGATCACAGAATCACAGAATGTTCGGGGTTGGAAGGGACCTCTGTGGGTCATCTAGTCCAACCCCCCTGCCAAAGCAGGGTCACCTACAGCAGGCTGCACAGGACCTTGTCC
>Ga0065711_1031649_pt1 | contig 29114 bp, 22 predicted proteins | sample Hoacrofraction12_FD_59098 | JGI IMG/M metagenome (GOLD analysis project Ga0065711, IMG submission 59098) | Hoatzin crop microbial communities from Cojedes, Venezuela - Epithelial fraction 12 v2 (version 2) | ecosystem: Host-associated > Birds > Digestive system > Esophagus > Crop | place... | reverse complement strand
AAAAAAAAAAAAAAAAAAAAACACACACCCCAAACAACAAACAACCCGTGATGAAGGTAGGCAAATCGATGAGTGAGGTCGTAGGGTGAAGGGAAGGATGGTCCTCCCTCCAAGCAGCAGCTGGTTAAGTGTCCTGGCTAAAAGTGGAGAAGATGCTGCGCACCTTTCAGGTACGTACACACGTCGTAAGAACAAACCACAGAACGCAGGAGAGTTCGCAGTGACCACGAAAAAAAAATAAGTTCTGCCAAAAGTGGGATTACTTCGCTGTTCACTAATTTTGCTCCGCCTAGGATACGATACCAGGATCACGGTCTCCCCTTCTCCGTGCCAAGAGATACTTCTTTGCTGGAGATGCTCTCGGGCAGCTCCGGTGAGGTGTCACCCCGTGTGGGGAAAGGAGTCCAGGCTGTTCACTGGGCACCTCGGGCCTGGCTCTGCAGAGGCTTCTGCTCACCTTCTGGTTTGGTTTGGTTCTTTCTCCAAATGGATTTTAACAGTAAGCGTCGTCACATTCGGGTGATAGTTGTTTGGGGTGGGTTTTTTGTCCCACAAACAATTAAAGAAAGTTACTGTTTTGGAGACAGAATGGAGTGCTGCCCTGTTTATCTGAGAGAAGATCAGCAAATGAAATCCCAGGACAAACACTTTGACAAGTAAAACATTTATCATGTAAATTTTAAGAAACACGGCTCTTTGTCCATTGCATGGATTTGTTGTTGTGTTGTTTTTTTTTAATTTGGAAGACTAACTTCGGAAAAACGTTGACCCTCCAAACAATATTTCTCTTGTTTATTTCAGTTGGCAGACTGACAAACTCCAAATTATTAACTCTCTTTTCCTCTGCTCTGTATAAAAATATGCATGTAATTGCACCTGTTTAACAATCATTCTTCCACTGCTTAACTAAGAAAGAATTTTAAAGATTTTATTCACAGGTTACATTGTTCAATCCAGCATGTGCTGGTGAGCACATTGCTTTCTTAAAATCAAATACAGAGGCTCTATTTGCTATAACTAGGTCATTGAATGCGCGATAAACTGTCCCACTGGCTTTCTGCGTTGCAGGAGCCTTTACTGAATCCAGAATGAAATCTTAAAAATAAGGTACAATTTGTTGGCATGTGTCATTGTTCTAATAAATAAGCCACAGTAGATTAGATAAGTGCAAAATCTGACAGCTATTGTTATGTTTTCTGTTGCTCAGTCTTTAGCTGTGGCATCCCACTGAAATAAAATGTAGTGCCTGTAGTAAGTTTATTTGGAGCTAAAACCAGGTCAAAATTGCTATTGTTATGTTTTCTGTTGCTCAGTCTTTAGCTGTGGCATCCCACTGAAATAAAATTTAGTGCCTGTAGTAAGTTTATTTGGAGCTAAAACCAGGTCAAAATTAGGCGCAATGGTACTTTATTCCTGATGTATGACAACATCAGCTGTGTAACAGTTCTTCCCAGTGAAATTTGTGTTTGTATGAAATATACCTTTCAGATAATTTTTTAACGTGCAAACTGCGACTCTCAAGTGGAATTGCATTTTCAATTAAGATTTTTTTCAAGTCCCTTGAAGTGTATATTAAGTAGATTATACCTACTGAAGTTCAAAACGTCATGCTACCTGAGGCCTTGCCCGTATTAAAAATATTTGCATGGGTATAATTATGCTAACAAAGCTGTAGCCGCAAACCTAGCCCTCTTGGTAAACATACAACACATCTGTACGGGAATTTGCATCACAGTAACATAATGAGCTTTCATGTACAGTAGCTGTTGACTCTGATGAAGAGTCGTGCAGACACAGTTCTAGCAAACAGCAAAGCAGACTGTTAGGGGTTGGAGTACACTGATAGTCTCGTGGATGTGCTTGCTAACAGATTTAAGATAAAGACATCAGCAATTAGTACTTATGTCTTCTTTCTGCTAGAAGTGTTATGAAGTAGGACAAAAAGATAGTCGTTTCACTGATTCCACAATGAGGAAACCATGTGAACTCTCCAGCCAGCTCCCAGAAAAAGAGGGTCTCAAGGTATTAATGATTCCGCCGGGTGGGTTAGGTGATGTACAGTGCCACACGATGTTTAAATTATGTCATGGCTTTGTTAGTGTAAGTAGTGTGGCCATTAATGTTGTGTAATTTTGAGAGATGCTGTCCTTAAAATGTCCTGAAAATGCAAGGAAAGAGAATCTACTTTGTATTTTAAGTCTAAATGTGTTTACAAACTAAAAAAATATTTTCTATATCCACATACATTATCCACGCGATTTTAAACAAAAACCACAAGCAGATTTTTAAAACATAAGCTTTCTTCAAAAGGCCATTACGACCACAAAATCTGTAATATTCTGTCAAAAAGGACTCTTAAGGAAAAGATGAAGGGGAACTAAAAAAAACAATTTTATGTTCTCCAGTATTAATATCTGGTAATATTTCATTTCTCAGGCCAATTTTTAATATACTCATGGTAGAAGTATGAATACTAGATGATATGTCTGCCTTCGTGATTTACTTAGAGCTGGTAAAATATCAGTGATTAATATTAATGTTGTACTGCTTAGATTTATTAGAAAACATGAAGGAGAAGTAAACTCAGAAAAAAGTCTTTACAAAAATAACGGAGGCACCAAAACCAAGGCTACGTGTCCGTTAAATCAATCATCAGACCACTGTTGGGAATGCAGTTCTTTTAGAATAGTAATGGGAACAGGATCTAGGAAATTAAATGAGAGCGAGAGTCTGATCCTGCTTTTTCCGAGTCACAAATGCTGGCTTCACTGTCAGAAGGATATTGCCTGTGAAACACATCTGACAACATTTGTGGCACAAGTCAATTTATTTCCTAACAAAAAAGGTGCATTCACGACAGTAATTGTTTAGTTTCATCACTCTGGGTATTATATTTTGGTATGGGCATTGATATTGCATGCCGCACTGCAGAATGGGTATTTTAGGGACCAAGAAGAATTCTGAGAAGAAAGACTCAGAAATATTTCTATATTTTATATTTATGCTGGAAAAATTCCATCTCTGAACTTAGAATAAAACATAAAAAGAGACCAATAAACACTTTTCATAAGCAGTACCTTAATTAAAAATTGAATACATTTCTGCTTTCATAATCTTACTCTTCGGTTTTACACCACCATTTTGTTAATGTATATTCATGTGTATTTATGCATACATAGACACAATATTACACTTTTCAGCAGAGCATTTACACAAATTTTAAACATAACTAATAACAATCTTACTTGTTAGAAAATAGTAATAATTATTCTAGATAAAAGTTTATTCCCAGATGTGTAAACCAAGGGTAATCCATTGCATTAAGTGGAATTAAACTGTAGAAAACCAATCTGAGATCAAAGGTAACTATGATCCTAATTGCTATAGCTGCCAATCTAAATACATTAAGTATGTGGTTATGCATTCTATCCTTATCTATCTAAATAAGGCTGGATCACCATCTTTCTTCTTCTTTTGCATGGAGCTCTTTCAAATACACTACTTTTGTGCTACGTTTTCCAGAAGTTGTACTAGCAGAAGCATACAGTCAAATTGAATATAACACTCTTCTCCTCCGTCACTTCAACATAAAAGTTATGCTTCAGAAGTCAGATGGCAAGAAGTAACTATGCAGTTGGAGGAACAACATACATGTTGTTATGCAGAGTTAAAATTAGGAACTTTCTTTTAACTTTGGTGCCTGAAATTTATTCAATTTGTGGATTATTATGCTGGCAAGTACAGAATATTAGTTTCACTTACTTGAGCATATATGTTGGCAAGAATGGTGCATAGATTTACATTTTAAAGGTTTCTAGGGAAATTGTCTCCCCTGGGGACATAATTCATAACTGTTATTATTGCTATTGGAGGTTACACATGTGCGTAGAAGAGAAAGTATGCCCCGTAAGGTAAAACAGAGTAAAAAAAATCATAAAAGGTATGTTAATTATTTATAACTACAAAACAAAATACTTGAAATTATGGCAAATTAAAAGGGCATTTATTTACACACAAACAGGGTTTAAAACCACAAGCCTTGCCCATAGCAGAGAAGTGAAGCCAAAGAAGTGACAAAGCATATTAACCTTATCGTAGGTTTTTCAGACACATAATACCTAGAAGGAGAGTCTGGTTTCATCAGATTAAGGCTTCTTTTTCAAATGGTGTGTTTTGCTGAAGGTGGCCACATAGTTGATAGATCCCACTCTCAGAAAATGTAATTTAAAAGGCTTTTTCTCAGAAGTGCCTCAAGGGACACAGTCCAGAGCAACATGTGATCTGGGGTACTTGTCAATGCAACAGTTGTTCCAGTATTTGAAACGACAAGACAATATTTCATTAATAAATTTTGTGTTAGAAAAATGGGTAGGTCCTACATGGGATTTCCTTGAGTTTTAAAAAATTCGGAATGGGGGGAACTGACCTGACTAGTTCAGGAGTTTGAGTGCAGCTGATCATGTTAATGTTATGTATTGAAAATTATAGCACCTCCTCCCTAAGTGTTGGGATATCAGAGTAGTGATAGAAATTTATCTGAAAAAATGCAATGTAATTAACCAGTTTTACAGCCAGGTAAACTACAGTACATTAGATGGGAGGGAGCCATGTTTGTAGGAAAAAAGGAAATATTTATCTGGAAGGTTGATTTATTTTCAGAATAAATCCTCTTGAAGATGAAATTGTGAAACTAAAGTAAAGCAGAGCAGTATGTGTAGATCAATTTGTCATATGGCTCTGCAGCTTATCACTGTCCAAATAGCTTGTGTTTTCCTCTGTATGCACTATTTAGCTAACCAGGGTGTCTGAGATCCAGCCCTGTAATGCAGATTAGCTTTAAGAGTACAGGTCCTTTTCAGTTCTTTCCATCTGATACAAACTGTAAAATTGGAGGGGTGTTTCTGTTTCAGTGGTTTTCCAAGTTAAAGGCTTAAGAAAAACAAAGCTCTGCATTTGCAGTCTCAAGCTTTTTATTCCCAGAAACAGTCATGATACTACCCATTTTGGATAAACAGTTCCCTACCTATTAGACCATCAAAATGGTATCTCCCAGTCCCAGACGAGGCCCAGGATCAGAGTTGTAGGGCAATGAAGGTTTACAAGTCACTTGCCAAATCATTGTGTGTACAGAGACACCTTGCAAACAGCCCTCCTCCGTGACCTTCCACAGATGCTTTTCCAAAGGGCTGTTTTTCCATGATCTCTCTCAATTTTAAGTTACATGTAGACAAGAGGCCGAAATGTACATCTGTGTCCTTCTTTCACCTTATTTATGATGTAGCTGCACTTTGGTTTAGGACTAAAATTATTACTAGTATTACTAACTGCAGTTAATAGCACTAGTATGCAGTTTAGTTGAATATCTGATTGTTGCGGACTAGGAATTACCAACACAGTGTTGGTGTTGGTAAGGAGATTTGAATTCTAAAATCCAAACACACCAAGTACATATGCTTCTGCATAGGAACTTGAAAACTGCATATCGCTCATTCACATCAGCCCAGTCACTTGCAAATGGCTGGTGACGTCTCTGAAGGAAATAGCTCTGATCACAGAAATGATCAGAGGACTGCAACACCTCTCCTATGAGGAAAGGCTGAGAGAGTTGGGGTTGTTCAACCTGGAGAAGAGAAAGCTCCAAAGAGACCTTATTGAGGCCTTTCAGCACTTAAGGGGTGTTATAAGAAAGATGGGGACAGGCTTTTAACAGTGCCTGTAGCAACAGGGCAAGGGGTAATGGTTTTTGACTAAAAAAGGGTAGATTTACACTGGATATAAGGAAGAAATTTTTTACAATGACAGTGGCGAAACACTGAAACAGGTTGCCCAAAGAGGTGGTAGGTGTCCCATCCCTGGACACATTCAACGCCAGGCTGGACAGGGCTCTGAGCAGCCTGGTCTGGTTGAAGATGTCCCTGCACGTTGCAGGGGTGTTGGACTAGATGACCTTTAAAGGTCTCTTCCAACCCAAACTATTATATGATTCTATCATCTCTTGAAGAGGCTACCCAGGAAAAAGCTTTATTAGCCATTATCCCTGTCATCCTATACCAATGCTACTTTGTCTAGCAAGGTCAGCACCGGTAAAAACAGGAAGAGTGGAAGGAACTTTTCCCACATTGAGAATATGGCCTATTCAGTGAGCTGGATGAAAGGAGGAAACTTCTGGTGCTTTGCACTACAGACTGTTGGCTCAGATGTGACTGAGCATGTCTGAACTGGCCAAATTTTTAAGGTTTCAGTCAGGTTCACTGGTGTAAAAGTCCTTACAGTTCACTTTGATTGGTGCCAGGCTCTGTACATACATGGCCGCTGCCAAGGAATTCACTGTTCCTACACACCACCAAGAAAGCACTAAGAAAAACTGAAAAAAACAGAGTAAGGAAAGAGGTTTGAACTGACTAAAAGACTTCAAAAGGTTGGTGTTTCTGGAATAAGTCAAATCCATTTATACAAGTATCTGACAACTGGAAGATCCGTTTTACTTCATTCTTAAATGGGAATTTAGTACTATGTGGAAATCACTTTAGCAACTGAAACAAATATAAATTTATTTCAACTTTACTCTCACCAACATTAAAAAAAGCTGTGTTAGAGCAGGAAGCTGGTTCAGTAATCCATTTTTTCTGTTAAAGTGCACTTTGCTTTAGGTCAGCTGCTTCTCTTCTAGACAAGAGTTTCTTCTCACAGTGGTATTGCCATGATGAGCTCTTAAATGACTTTGATGTGAAATGTGAATACTTGCCCTTAGCTGTTCAGTAAGTGCCAGAAAATTCCATCGTAAGTAAAAATAAGAATGAATATTCCATATAAAAACACATAACTGTAGTAAGCTGAACCCCTCACTGTCAGTGTTAAAATGGTTGCCCCTCTGTACTCGCAACTTTGAATGCAGAAAACAGTTAATTTTCTAGCTAGATGGTGTTGCTACTGGCATTGGCTAAGTCTCTGGTTTTTTTCTCCAGCCTTTTAAGGATTTATACAATGTGCAGAGCACAGGACAAGATCTCAAGGCACTCATAAACTTCCTTCAGTTTTCTGGCTTGAGCCAGCGTCAAGTCTACAACCAGTCAGAATCTCAAAATGCGTTATGCAAAGACAGGCTCAGATAAGCTGCAATTTTTTTCATCATATGGTTGCCTTTTAATTTTTGTTGCCAAGGGGACAAACCAAGAGGAAATGGATTTAACAACTGCAAAGTGATGAATTTTAAAGCTGCTGTTATTAATATTTGAACTCTGAATCTAATTTGTATGCAGGAGGAATGAAGAATAATAATGTCATTTCAGAAAATAAACAAAACCCAACTAAACAAAAATCACCCTTTCCCTCCCGTGCTCTTCTTTCCTGTGTCAGTATCATTTGAGAACCTGAGCTCTGAAAAACAGAACTCTAAATGCCCAGGCAACTATAGAAATATGTAAAGGTAAAGGGCACAGAGAACTGAACCTGTATCTCGTAGCTCTGTATTACCTTAACATACACAAATGTTCTTGAACATGAATAAGGTCCAAAATGCACTCGTGATTTCTAAAGTGCTCCTCTAACAGCAGAAAGGAGCTGCTGCAGACAGCAACAGAGATGTTTCCATACCTCCCCCTCCCTGTGAGTGTTTTTCAATGGCAAAGACTTGACAAAAGAGACAGGAGGGAAGCCAGCAGCAGGAGACAAATCATTTAGGACTGCTGTTCGCATAAACTAGCTGGAACTAGTTGTATGCACAGTTAGACCACTAGTTTGCCTACAACCCCCTACCCCGCAGCACAGAGCCCATCATCCTGCTCATGTGGCTACAAACAGCCTTTCTCCTTCTGTCTTCCAGGTTACTGTGTGTGTTCTCCTTTTCTGAGAGCTGTTGCATGACAACTCTTGTGGACTGCACTGCAGGAACATTGCTGTTGCCTTCAGACATCTGTACCTACAAGGTCACCCTCACTGCAGACATCTTCCGCAGATGCTTTTTCTAGTAATGCCACTGTCCATTCCTCTGTAGTGAAATAAATGTTGGACTTGGGTATTGAAACTGTCCTGAGAAAAATTTAGAGAAAAACTGTTCTTAAAGAATTTTCTCATGCTAGAGAGATCAAAAAGCCTTTCTCCAGATCTATGTAAGTACCTAGAGAAGGCTACCGGTATTGTTAGGCCCAACACTCAGCCTCATCTAAGGCTGCTGCTTGGGTCTTCGCACCTTGAGATCTGTCAGCATTACATTTGCGACACTGAATTTACTTAGATAACTCCATCCTTGTTTCCTGATACACTTTTGGTCTAACTTCAGGTAAGCCCTGCTAGAATTGATAAACCAGATATTTTTCTATCTGATTTTGAGGACTGTACCCAGACTTCTCTGTTAGAAGATCACTTCCTGCCCAGGTACCACAATGAACAAAGGGCATCCTGCTTCTTCACTGTTTTTAAGGAAGAATTTGGCAGTCAGACAAATTAATTGAGATCACTTTTGGAAGGGATTTCAACTCACATTTATTGCAAAATTAACCTAGACTGTCCTAGATAATGGTATGCTGACTTGGGCACGGTCCCTGCATTTGACACCAAGACTGGTCCATCTTGTAGTCCTCATACATGGCATTATTGACATTAAAAACCAGAAGTCTTTAACCTAGCTCACTCCAGGAATGTCATAGGAGTGTCCTTGATGAAGAGAGTCCTCAGTACAAACAAAGGGAGGAATGAAAATTGAATAATGGTCAGCTGCACTCCAGGTGGAGTGTCTGCCCAGCAAACTATTCTGTGTAATACATGGACATCTCCACTCTGCATGAAAAGGAGCAACTTTTGTTTCAGCTATCAACTAGCCAGAGAACTTCATGATCCATAAAACTTACATAATAGGAAATGCCTCAGTCTGAGGAAGGAGAAAGATTTGAATACCCTTGTCTATGTTATTCCTTGCTAAGCATCATTTCCTAAGACAAAGAATGCTCTCTGCCCATATCTCAATAATTCCATCAAGGTCCTGAGAGCCATGGCAAGGAGTAGGCATCTAATACATTTTCAAGCATATACCGAGCTGGACTAATTGCATTTTCTATGGATCCAGGTCCAGATTTGTTACCTTCTACTTTTTGTCTCAGGAAAACATCCAAACAGGTCTTTTACTTCGTATAATGCTCTCAACTTTGGGAACATCTTTATTTAAATCCTTTTGTATAAATTGTAAAGGAAATGTTCAAAATACGTTGAACAGGCAATTTTGTTGTCTGAATAGTGTAAGAAGACTTACTTTTTCTGTGCAATTTTATTCAGGAACAGTATGTTTATATCCAGTTATAAACAGTTTTGAGGAAGAAAAGATACATTCCAGTTTTGCCTTCTGACTTTCAGCTTCTTCAAGCCTTCTTTAAGCCATAAGTATCAGCAGTCTGGTAGAAGAGTGTGTGCTGAGTACAGCGGTGACAGTCATGCATTACAGGGTATTTTCCTTACAAGTATGGCAGGGGATAAGTGATTTTTCAACCTTGATGGGAGATTTCAGAAATCAAATTTTCTGTGGAAACATAAACTCCTTGTAACCCAGAGGTACTGAAGACACTCGTTAAGACTAGGGCGGAATTGCAAACTCTAGAAATTAAGCAATTTGAACATCTGCTAAAACTCAATAAGCATTTCTCCAATGAGTGAAATAATAAATCTGATAGACTTTCAGCATAGAAGCTTGGAGAGGATCAACAAAAGAGATTTATACTTCAAATTAATTTGGCAGATGGCTCAAAAAAGGATTTCATAATTTCTCTTCAAAATTATAAATAAATCAGCTGAACATCCAAGAGAAACTAAGAGAAATTTAAGCACTACATTTACCAAGTGTCAGATGAAGAGAGGCATATAGTGTGATTGAGTGTCCGTCACTGCAACTTGCTGAACCTATTGCAAGCTCATAAAGCAGGAAGGGCGTCATGTCCCTAGTAGTTTCTCTGCAGAATTGGTTCCCAGGGTGGTTCAGGCTGCTGCTGGGACGAGTCCTGACTTCTTGTTGCTACCTAGCACTTCAGGTATGCCTACGTGGCATGGTGCACTGCTGTGCAGAGACAGGCAGCCTAGCTTTAGGTGTTCAGAGGTGGCTTAGGTACCAGAAACGCTAGATCCACATTAGTGCAGTACCTTGACTTGTATAATTAGTTCTGAGCGACAGAGTGTTTTAGCTTGGGTGGACACTGTGCTAATGTAACCATCCTTCTCCTGGTACCCATGTGGTCTCATCGTGTAGACACACATAATTATCAAATATACATTACATTACAGGGAGTGAACAATCCTCAACACATGCAGATGATTAACATACTATCACTGTTTTACAGTACAATAAAACACAGGCAATGTTTTTAGTGATAATGATTGAACTTGAAGATGTACGAATTAGTTGACTGGAACAACATCAAACATTTTTCCCCAACATATGCCATAATAGCTGCTACAGTCTTTGCTTACAGGAAGCCAACACTGACTGAGGGATACTGTAGAGCAGTAAATGGGATAAAGAGGGAAAATGGGAAATAAAAAACTTGTTCTGGTGTCTCACCATCCTCATTGTAAATAATTTCTTCCTTATGTGGAGGAATCTAAACTTAGTCTCTTTCAGTTTAAAACTGTTGTTCGTTGTCCTGTCACTACAGGCCCTGGTAAAAAGTGTCTCTCCATCTTTCTTATAAACACCACTTGAAGTGCTGGAAGGCTGCAATAAAAGCCTTCTCTTCTCCAGGCTGAACAACCCCAACTCTCTCAGCCTTTCCTCACAGACTTGGTGTTCCAGCCCTCTGATCAATTTTGTGGCCCTCCTCTGAACCCACTTTTACAGGTCTAAAACCTGGTGCCCTAGACTGCAGAGGAAGTCAGGCTGGCTACCTGAGGTTAACTTCATGGCCACAGCATCAGTGAATTGACAAGTTTGTGCTGGAAACCTTGTTTTGTTTAGTGATAGTCTTTCAAAGGTGGGTGTCAAGTCTGCTGTTGTAGAGTATGTGGTAGATTTGACCATGGGTGGCAAAATTTTACAACACATAAGGCATATGATGGAAAATTTAGTCAGATAGGCATTTAAGTGTGATATCTAATTATATGAATAGTTTCTGAAAGCATCTGTAAACTTACCAGTATCCTCACCTTTGTCTCCTTTTGCAAAGAGCAAGCTCTATCACAATATTCTTACAGTTGGAAGGTAAAAGGTAAGCTCTAAACCTGTTTAGGAGTACTAAATTCTCATTTTCAAATATTTAGGTTTTCTAGTTACATCAGCATTTCTGTAATATCTTAAATAAATTTACTACTCAGTCCTGAATGTCAGTTTAGATTTTCTGTTACCACAGCCTTAGAAATTATGTAATGATACAAAAGGATTATTTGGTATTGAAAAATATAAAAAGAATGTCATTCTCATAAATTAACACTGCAAAAGAACTATGTTTTTAAACTAATATTTGTGCAATACTCAGTTGGAGATCTCCAACTAAAACCTGCTTTTCATATTGTTACTAACTATAGTAACAATAAATTAGTCTTTTAAATACCTTTTCAAATACTCTTTCAAATATTTTAAAAATAATAACCATTTATTATAAATTGGTATATATTCCTAATGCCTTGTTCTACTGCCACACTGAGAACAGGACATGTCAGGATGGTTAGACTGAGCCAGATTGCTTGTGATTTGTTGTAGTTTTAGGAAGCTACGCATCAGTAAAGTGAAAGCTTTTAACATGGTTATTGGTCAGCAGTTCCTCTGAGCAAACTGTAGAGAGTCATGTGTCCTTATAATGACTGAAGCATAAAAGGATTTATCTAATGTAATTGTGATGTTGAATTTTCAAAGCATATGAGATCTTCACCTGTACAAAATATCCTCATAGACATCTGTCAGTATTTTCACCTCCAAAATTAAGCATTTAATCACTATCCAAGACTACTGCTCCTCCATCTCAAACTTCATAATTTCTTACTGTTTTGATAAAGTCCAAAATCTGCAATAAAAAATATAATCACACTTAAGAAGTTTGTAGAAGTGTAGTTTCTGTCTGACTGCAGGTAAAACATAAATCAACTATTTCAAGGGTTGCTCTGTTCTACCTAGCACAGTCCTATAATGTGTTATGTTGGTGGTTTGTGCATCTTGTTAATGAAGTAGATTTAATGATGAGCATAGACAGAAACCAAGCAACAACTGCTACATATACTTTGCAACTTTCATTATTAAATGGGCAATTCCACAGACCATTTCAAAGATCCGTAAGCATACAAATTTCTTATTAAACCTCAGAGAATCTCATTTCCTAGTCTTTTTTCTCCATTCCTGAACTGGCACAGTACCCATTCTGTCTCCCTCCTCCAGCCAAGATAAAAATGTTTCTCTGCAATCAGAGGACCCAAGCAAAATTAGAGAGAACATTCCCAACATTGGACTTTTTGTAAAATGTGACTTGAAATCTAGCAATGAAACATTATTTAAAAGGTGATGCCTTAGCATACCTTGTTCATCCTTAGGTTTTTAGGAAAAAACATCTAAAATATAGCAAAAGTTATGTATTAGAAGGTTACAAACTGATGTTTGAAAAAAGACTAACATAACACCCTTCATGTGTTAAATGGCTGAGGACACATTCCATTGGAAATCTTATCACCTTTAAAGTTCTTGTTTGTTTATCTTTTTGTGTTTTAAGGACATGAATTATGAAGAGCAATAATTCATGTGTGCTGTTCCCTGCCTATCAGCTTTTTAGCATGTTCATTTCTAATGGAATTCCATTCCATTTTGTGATGTGGTTGAACATTAAAAACTCCTCCAAGAAGTGTCAAAAGAACTTCAGTCAGAGGTGATTGCAGGGGACAGTGGGTGTCTTTCTGTCTTCATGCAGACTTCTGTATTGTCAGTGATGATAGAGCAGTTCTGATGTAATACTAGGGCTATTTAAACTGTGACTCAGAAAACCTGTACCTATCACTGAACTTGTGTTCTATCCCTTATATGTCATTGCAGTGACATTTGTTTAGCACTGAATGTGAAGGGGGAGGGGGAACATATCAGGTTTGCCAGTGACAAACTATGGGGTGACCACAAGAGTGGTTGGAGGGACAGGGTACTAGTACGGGCCCTCAGCCTGTTGCCCAGAGGTGTGCTGTGGACACTGCAGTCAAAGTCTTGCAGAGATGAGCTGGGAGCCCCTGAGGTGGTAGAAGCCAACAAGGAAGTTTCTGTGAAACACCCCAGGGGAAACAAGGGGTGTTCCTCTGTGAAGGTGACATGGCCAACAGCCCAGATAAAGCACCTCTACACAAACGCATGCAGCATGGGAAACAAACAGGAAGAGCTGGAAGCTACCGTGCTGCTAGAGAGCTATGATCTGATTGCCCTTACTGAAACCTGATGGGATGGATCCCATGACTGGAGTGTGGCTATCAATGGCTACAGGCTGTTCAGAAGGGACGGCCGGGGAAAGACGGGTAGAGGCGGTACCCTCTGTATCAAGAAATCAATACAGTGTGAAGAGCTGTCCCTGAAGAATAGTCATGAGCAGGTTGAAAGTCTGTGGGTAAAAATCAGAGACAGAGGCAACAAAGAGAACCTGGTCGTGGAACCTGTAGTAGCCTACTACAGGCTGCCTGATCAATGGGAGCCTGCTGACAAAGCCTTCCTCCTCCAGCTCCAGGAGGCTTCACTCTCGCAGTCTTTCATCCTGCTGGGGGGCTTCAACCACCTCGACATCTGCTGGAAAAGTAGCACGGTGAGCTGTAAACAATCCAGAAGATTCCTAGAATGCATTGAGGATAACTCTTTAAGCCAGGTAACTGACACCCCTACTTGAGGGACATAGTACTGGGCCTGATGCACACAAATGCAAGTGAGCTAATCAGTGACGTCAAGACTGGAGGTGGCCTGGGCTGCCGTGGTCATGCATTGGTAGAGTTTACAGTCCTGAGGGATATGGGAAAGGTGAGGAGTATAGTCAGGACAGCAAATTTTAGAAAAGCCAGCTTCCAGCTCTTCAAGGAGTTGGTCAGCAGGAGCCCCTGGGAAACAGTTCTCAGGGACCGGGGGGCAGAACAGAGCTGGCAGATCTTTAAGGACACTTTCCATACAGCGCAGGAGCTCCAAGTCTCCAGGTGTAAGAAGTCAGGTAAGGAAGGGAAGAGAACGACATGGCTGAGTCGAGACCTGCTGGTCAAATTACAGGGCAAGAGGTAACTACATAGGCAGTGGAAGCAGGGACAGGCATCCTGGGAAAAGTATAGGGATGCTGGTGGATTGTGTAGGGAGGAGGAGGGCCAAGGCACAGCTGGAGCTGAACTTGGCAAGGAATGCTAAAAATAACAAGAAGGGCTTCTACAGGTATGTCAGCCAGAAAGGGAAGGTTAAAGAAAGCGTACCAGCCCCCCCCACCCCGATGATCAAGAATGACAACCTCATATCAATAGATGAGGAGAAGGCTGAGGTACTCAACCATTTTTTTGCCTCGGTCTTCACTGGTAACCTCTCTTCTCGCCCCTCCCCAGTTGATGGACTGCAAAATGGGGACCACAGGGGCAAAGCCCCTCCCACTGTAAGGGAAGAGCAGGTTCATGACCACCTGAGGAACCTGAACATACATAAATGCATGGGACCTGATAAGATGCATCCTAGAGTCCTGAGGGAATTTGTTGATGTCACTGCCAAGCCACTCTTCATGATATTTGAAGGGTCATGGCCGTCAGGCAAAGTCCCTGGTGACTGAAGGAAGGGAAACATTGTGCCCACTTTTAAAAAGGGTAGGAAGGAGGAGCTTGGGAATTATCCACCTGTCAACTTCACCTCTGTGCCTGGGAAGATTGTGGGACAGATCCTCCTAGAAGCTATGCTAAGGCACATGGAGGACACAGGTGATTCGAGACAGCCAACATGGCTTCACGAAGGGCAAGTCCCGCCTGACCAACCTGGTGGCTTTGATGGCGTGACTACATCAGTGGACAAGGGAAGAGCTACGGATGTGATTTACGTGGACTTCTGTAAAGCCTTTGACACAGTCCCTAATAACATCCTTCTCTCTAAATTTGAGAGATATGGATTTGATGGGTGGACTGTTCAGTGGCTAAGGAAAAGGTTACAGCCAGAGGGTAGTGGTTAATGGCTCATTGTCCAAATGGATGCTGGTGACAAGTGGTGTCCCTCTGGTCTGTACTGGGACCAGTGCTGTTTAACATTTTCATCAATGACTTAGCAAGATTGAGCGCAGCGTCAGCAAGTTGGCAGATGACACCAAGCTGAGCGGTGCAGCTGACATGCCATAAGGACACGATGCCACCCAGAGGGTCCTGGACAAGCTGGAGAAATGGGCCTGTGTGAACCTCATGAGGTTCAACAAGGCCGAGTGCAAGGTCCTGCATCTGGGTCGGGGCAAGTCCTGCTATCAGTACAGGCTGGGGGATGAAGGGATTGAGAGCAGCCCTGCCGAGAAGGACTTGGGGGCACTGGTGGATGAAAAGCTGGACATGAGCCACCAATGTGCGCTCACAGCCCAGGCGGCCAACCATATCCTGGGCTGCATTAAGAGAAGCATGGCCAGCAGGTCAGGAGAGGTGATTCTGCCATTTCACTCTAGTGAGAGCCCACCTGGAGTACTGTATCCAACTCCCAGCCCCCAGCACAAGAAGGAGATGAACCTGTCGGAGCAGGTCCAGAAGAGGGCCACAAAGATGATTTGAGGGCTGGAGCACCTCTCCTACAAGAAAAGGCTGAGAGAGCTGGGGCTGTTCAGCCTGGAGCACAGAAACCTTATAGCAGCCTTCCAGTACCTGAAGGGAGCCTATAGGAAAGATGGGGAAACTATTTTCAGCAGGGCTTGTTGCGATAGGACAAGGAGCAATGGCTTAAAACTAAGGGAGGGTAGATTTAGACTGGATATAAGGAAGAAAATGTTTACCATGAGTATGGTGAGGCCCTGGAACAGGTTGCCCAGAGAGGCAGTGGAGGCCCCATCCCTGGAAACATTCAAGGCCAGGTTGGACAGGGCTCTGAGCAACCTGGTGCAGTTGAAGATGTCCCTGCTCACTGCAGGGGGGTTGGGCTAGATGACCTCTAAAGGTCACTTCCAACCCAAAGCATTATATGATTCTATGATTCTATGAATTAGCCTGAATCATCCCCAGTCCCTTTCAGTGCACGACCAGGGAGTGCTAAAATACTGACCAAAATTGGTTGACATGCCAGCCAATCAAAATACCAGCCAAAATACTCAGATTGCAATCCTGATGATGATATATTTCATTACAATGAAAATGCAGTTCCTGAAAATGTGTCCTGTTACTAGCAAGATGTGAGCACAATACTGTATTTCGTTGTTTTAGTGCACAAAAAGGGAAAGTAAAATAAGTATTTGCATGAGTGATGTTTTCTTATATCGTAACTAACAAGCTTATAATCTTTTGCCTCAGATATCATACATAATAGTTAAAAATATTATTGTACCAGTAGATGTCAGTACAGTCATTGAACTCAACTACAATGTAGCAGAGTATGTTCTTTGTATTCAGTGTTGCAGACAAATGATAGTATACTGATGAAAGTTAGTATATCATGAAACACTTAGCCTGACAGTTTTGGAAAAGATTGAGTCTGTACTTTTTACATGGATTCTTTTATAGCATCAAGAGCTTGCAGAGATTTTCAGTGCTAAAAGTTTCAAAGATATTGTCTAGATATCTTCTTTACTTGCTGAACAGCAATTCTGATTTTCCATTTTCTTTCCAAAGCTATTTGTTTGTACATTGATAATTTCAAGCATTTACAGAAATAGGTATTGGGACTTGGCTTTTTCCAGCAGAACCTGGGATTAGAAATTGATCCAAAGGCATGGCTACAACTTAACAAAAATAACTGCAATTTTCTCTGACTTTTCCAGGACAAGTCCAGAGCTGAGAAGACTACAACTCATGTTCCTCTAAGCCTATATTACAAAATTTTCCTCTGACTTTCAAGGGGATGGGGAAGTTTGAGTAAAGCTTGAGATAGCTAATATGAAAAGACTCGAATTGGTTAACCCTCAAAGTAAAGAGAAGGTAGGAATGGCATGATAACAGCCTTAACAATCGCAGAACTAGACTGTTTCTACACCATATCTCTGCATAGGGGTGTGGCAAACTCTGATTTATCAGCTCTGGTCTGGAAGGATTGTTTTCCCATGGTATTGTAATAGTATTTCACCTCTTCTCATTCCCTTTTTAAGATCTTGCTGTTTGAATTGCAATCCTGACTAATTCATGTCCTCCAGGAATCCCGAAGAGCTGCATAATTAACACCATGAGTAGCACCAAAATAAACAAAAATTCATATTTGGGGCAATATAATAGTGGCCATACTTAGCCCACCAATTCCAGTACTATAAGAGCTACAACAGCATACTACACCAAAAAAGTGTCTTTTCCTAGGTATACAATCCACATAAATTCAGTCATACATGTCCTTGCTGTTTAAAACAGACTGGATCCTAAATACAAACATTATGGAGTGTCAATACACTGGACACTGAATCCTTCACACAGCTTGGTTTTGCTTACCTTGGGCCAAAACAGGCCAGTAGCATCCATCAAAATAATAAAAAATGAGATGTACCTTCTCAGTCAACTGCTTTATCTGCCACAAGCAGACAGTCCTTTTCCAAGGCCTTCAAATGCCACCTAGACAACCTGATAGTTGGTCAGAAACAGTAGATATTAATTCCCACAACATCAAATTCCAGCTTACTTTCATGTCTCTTACGTTTTCCCATTTCATTTGACATGCTTATCCTCACTGCCCTCCACAGAGTTGCTGAAATAAGCCCCACAGAATGAAAGCCATGGCTAAGCTGTCTTCCAGGTGGCTGGATACTGCTTGCTGTCATTACTTTCCTGCAAGCATGCTGACATTTCCTTGCACTGAAGATAGAGGAGGAAAGATGCAGGAGGTAGAGGAGAGCGTGGTGGGTGACTGGGTCTTTGTGGTACAGCACCCCAGGGCAGAGTCAGGGTGTGAACCCCCATGGGGGCTGAACCTAAGAAAGACAAGAAAGCCAAGGAGGTAGCGCAGGATCTCATTTCCATGCTGGTGCTATCCTTCCTCCCTACTGGTGAATATTAATCGAGCAGTGTTGTAATGGACTTATCATTCTTGTGCCAGTTTGGCTATTTTTAATGTATATGCTTTTAACTGTCCTGCTGTGGGACTTCTGCATCATTTACATGACTGTTTGCTTTGAGGCACCTTGGGACAACTGTTGAAAGAAATACTTGCACTTAAAGTGTGGCGGTAACTGTTTTCTCGACCTGTTCCTCCATGTGCAGCAGTACACTTTTCTTGTTTCTTCAGCTGTCCTTGCGCAGGTGAGAAACTGATCCACAGGACACGAGACTGGAGATACAAAGGCCTGGCTTCTGTGTCTGGATTTGAACTGCTCTGACAGCTATCTGCCCTCCTGCTACTTTGTCATCTGAGGATAGCAAAGTGTTTTACAAACTGCGGGTAAAACCAACAAATGCTACAAGAGTCATGGTTAAGCCCTGTTTCATCTCACAGAGGAATCTGCAAAGAAATTTTTTTCATGTAAATGATGAGATCCAAGCTAAGCAGAAAGAATTTGCTTTAGTTTGAACCCCATGCACATATTTCACATTCCTGTTACACTTCTACACACAACTACCTTTTTTTCACAAATATGTGTGTGTACAGTAGCTTATACAGGCAGTTAAATTGGTGGGACCAGAAATGTTGAATTGATAGCTTTATAATCACATTGAAAAGGTAAAATAGCTGGTGATGCTGTTCTTCCTTATTTGAAGTTTTCAAATGCCAAGACTCCGATTTTTTATTTTTTCCTGCAATAGCTGATGATAGTCCTGACACCTAAAGCAGAACACAGATTCTCCACGATGATGTTAGGTGTTAGTGATGTCATTAACTATTGACAGAGAAACACAAAACTCACTCTAAAACCTAAAGTCTGTGGCTATCATGCAGAATGAAACCAGTTGAGATGTTTGCCTGAAACCGAAGCAGAAGAAACAGAGAGTAGAAAAAAATGTCTATTAAATGACCCTTTTTAAAGAAACTCAGACATGCTACCATCAAGTTAAACAAAGTCATTATGGGCAAATTGCTCTACTTCTTTAAAGTTTTAGAAACTCACAGGAGAACCCTCCAGATGGAATGCAGATCAGAGTGCATTGAAATGGAGGAATTTCACCAAGTCATGTGCTCCTGTCTCCTCCCTCTGACTCCTGTTATCTGTGTCTTGGCTGTGCACAAATACCAGTTTTCTACAATGAGGTGGAATATTTCATGAATGAGTTGAGAAATGTACATTGTTCTTTAAGGACGCCAGGGTAATCAGCAACAGGTCTGTTCTTGACTAATATGCTTCTTGGCTTCATGAATCATAGAAAGTTTTAACATCTCTTCGTCTAACTTAACAGACTGTATTATTTACTATCTCCACAGTTCTCCTGAAAGTCAGTGATCAGTCCCACATTGCTGATCATTGCCAGACAGCTGGTATTGAGTATAAAGTACTTAATATCCAGTACAGGAGGATGGTTACAGAGCTTGGGATGAATATGCATCAGTGACACCAAGTTCTCTGACCAGATATGTGAATAAGAAAGAAGAGGCATGCAATCAGGCACTCAGGGGACCATAGTTAATATATAGCTTGGGAAATGTGGTTGAGATCAAAGACGGGGAATAAATATTCTGTATTAAGGAATAGACTAGCCTTTTAAAATCAACAGACATCTGAAAGGAAATGGAAAGTAGCACTGCAAAGCCTTTCACCCGTTTCTCCAGTACTTCTATCAATCACATAGCAATAGGTACTGCATGAGAAGGGCTTGTCTCTGTGAAAGAGAAAAAAACGTTCTACTTGTTGCTCTCTGAAGAGCCAAACACCTAAAATTAGTCATTGATATTTTGACAAAATGCAAGGGAAAACTTCATCCCCTCAGTAACTAAAGTTGAGAAGAGAGATGAAGCTTTATAACCATCAGAGAGAAGACAAATTTCACACAATATAACATAGCAAGTAAAGACTTTCTGGGAGAGAGGGCCGTGTTTAATTAAGCTCTATTGCATTTTACTTAAACTGAAAAATAAATTTTACAAGTGATAGGAGAACGCCTGTCTTGAATTCCCAAGCTGCACAATCATTCAGACCTTGCTAATAATTCCTTGCTGAGTGTTCGCTTTGTCATGCGTCTGCCATATGAGTCAGATCTTCATGCTATTGCACATGCAAGAGATTTCAGTGCTTTAAAAACCCTTAGATGGCTTGGCCTCACCACTAGGTCACAAAATTCACCCCAGCAGGGAAATCATGAAGTCCAAGACAAACACAGAGCATACCCGGCTAGGATCTCACAGTCACATGTCTCCTCTGCTCCCTGCTGAAGTGCCTGCTTTCCTTCACACAACCTGGCTGACCCCAAGACAGCTGTCCTGACCCTGGTCCCCAGAGTGGCATCTGTCCGGACACAGGTGAGCTGAGCTCAAACCATAGCCTCTGAAGTGACCGTTCAGCTGGTGGAGGGTGTCATGACCATCTGCTGTGAAAAATGATAGCTCACCAGATGGTGGCATTGCTTAACAATGTATGCAGCTTGGCTAAACCCTCCTTCATCCTACTTCTTTCCAGGAACCCAGCAAGTACCAGTTGTGCCCTGACATACTAATTCTGTGCTGCCATGAGATAGCAAGATGCTCCAGTTTCTATCGCTTTGCAGTGAATACTTGACATAGCTTGATGAGATACACAGCATTGCTAGCTTATCGAAGGGATAAGTTGGAGTGGGCAGCCACATGTTTCCCTACCCTCCATACTGCATGGTAGTGTTGCAAAAAGTGAAGGAAGGGTGAACTGAGTAGCATAAGGAAGGCAGCAGCTCTTCTCTCCTTTTTATTCTGCCTTTTGAAGACTGCTAGACCACTTTACTGAAGAGGATCTTCAATAGTGAGAGTTATGAGAGAGACCCACAAATGGGACATGAGGAGCAGCCTGCCCTAACAAAGCTCTTCACAGCAACAGAAATAAACAAGCCCTCTGGTACCACTAGTGGTTTTTCAGTGGTTTGCCTCAGTGGTACTGTGGCTTATGGCAGAGGCAGTACCCTCATGGTGCCAGGAGGAAGGCATTGAAGTTCAAATCCACAAAGCATTTAGGCACCCAGCTCCTAGCCCACAACTGTTTGGAGAATTACTCACCTGACCTTCAGTCAGGGCAACAAAAAAAAATACAACATCTGAGAACAGCACAAGGGCATGCAAATTAGTAGCAAATGGAAAGGAGTCTTCGCTGTTGCAGCCTCCCCGTATCCTTTTTCTAGACAGTACCAGGTGCCCAGCTCATCAACAATGGCGCACAAAAGGGTGGGCAAGGTTAGCTTAGTCAAAGTTCAGTTTCACACTACTTGGTGTGAGACTTGCCCTCAGGACGGCAGTGTCATGGCCCGAACAGCTTGGCATCAACAAAAGGCCCACAGCACTTCTAAATACTTGGAATCAAACATACTGGAAGTATGTGTCATGAAAGTAATAGAATTGTATATGAGTGTGCATTGATGGAAGCATAACGACGAGTTTGACTGCTGATGCTTGCCAGACCCATAAGGCAAATTAAAAGAGTTAAAAAAAATATATCCACATCATCTGGCTCGAAACACAGATTACAGAGTTCATGTTCATGGTAGAACTAACTCAGTATTTTAATTCACAAAAGAATATCATTTACAGGTGACCAAATTATTCACAGATTAAATTGGTCAAAAATGTACTGTTAAAAGACAGAAAGAAGAGTCTTCATAGGGTTCTGAGGGAAAGGAGTTTTTTTTTAAATAGAGAGTGGCTGACTGAAAACCGCTGTTGCAGCTAAATATTGAAGGCATTTGGAAACCTTGCCCAGATGCAAATTTCATCTTTGTGTCTGCAACGATCTAACCTAAAAGTGAGAAACGAATCCCACGGTGTCTGGAGGTGAGGTAGTAATAGAAATCTGGGTGTGAATTCTGTGCTTCAGATGTGTGTCTTCATACATGTATTACTTTTCAGGACACCCCCATCTTTATGCAAATGATGGATTCCTAAAATGTGTACCATATGATTTGCAGAATGACAGTGCTCCAGTTTTGCATAAATTAAACAGCAGATCCCGATAACTAGGCTTTCCCATTTACATTATGCCTCAGTTCCAAATCCATGGGATATAAATGAGAGCAGCATATGGTCCAGAAATAGGAAAGCTGTGGGACTTTCGTGTACGCACCATGGGAGCAAATGGCTGTCCCACAGATGGTGGAGTGTTTAGATGCATCTCCTGTGTGGTGGATGCCAACGCGCAGGAGGACGAAGCCATGAGGAGCCTCGAGAGGTCTCTGCTGGCTGGTGTGCCTGGGGCAGATGCTCGGCCAACACAAAGGCTTTGCAAGGATAGCTCTTCTTTTTATATCTTGGCTTTCCCTTTTCAGTGCTTGTCTGTATGTGGAAATTTACAGCATAACTGGATGATCTTTCCATTTAAGCTGTGCTATAGTTAGAACTTTTCCGTGAGAGCATTAATAAAAAAAAAATTTATTTCAGATTAATTGCTTCATTTCTTTCCATGAGCAATGCTGGGAGAAAACACAGGATTTTTTTTCCCTGTCTTGGCCTGGCGCTGTGAAGAAAAACTCACAAAGCAGAATGGATGATAAAGAAAGATATGAGAAGTTGCTTCCATATCCCACAGAATTCCATAGGCACAGGTTATAAACAATGCTATTAGCACTGAGACAAGCTTTTAGACACACCCAACAGGGACAATAACATTGGAAGAAAAGTCAGAAAAATCTTTATATGAAAAGTATATCAGTCCACTGGTGTATTTTGAAATACCAAGCTCAATTATTTGGAGAAGATTTTTAACATACTGTAAAAAAATCCCAAACCAAACCAAAAGTTTTATTTCAAAAACTACTTTGTATTTACCTGTGAACCTTTAGCTAGCTGTAGCAATAAATGAGTAAGGCCATGGAGCCCTTAGCACACTGGTGTGTGTCCCATCAGCTATAATCAAAACGTGCATATAAACGCAGCAGAAAACTGTCACAAGAAATAGATACGAAAACATTTGTGCCAAATGACAGCGCTGCACTTACAAAAGCAAGGTACTGTGAGCATACAAAATTCCTGTCCCTGGGCCTCCTCCCATGGCTGACCACATCTCCCACACCCTGCCCACCCCACGTGTGCTCTCCTCCCGACCCCGCTTCCATTCCCTTCTCCTACCACCATGCTCCTTCACCCTTCAGATGCTTCCGTGAATACTTCATAGTGTTGCTGGCATCAGATTTCTTACTGCAGACTGCAAACTTGATGTACTTTTGATAATGCCTTGCCAGGCTGCAAGGGGAAGAATTCTATGTGAGTTTTAGAGAGGGCAAGTAGTGGGAGCTAGGCCAGAAGCTGAAAGGATTGATCCTTTTCTGCTGTCAGGATGAGGATTTCTGGGTCAGAGCCTGGGTAGCAGAAAGAAGAGCAGCAATGTGCCAAACCAGGTATGGGTGCAGAGATGGGGCAGCAGCAGCAGTGTGCACAGGTGGCTCTGTGTAGAGGAGTTGATGCTGTTGGGGGATGCCCTCTACTGATGTTGCCCGAGACCCCAAAAGGTCCTCCAGCACAGCTCTACAGAGTGTGTTTCTTCACACACGTGCCTCCTTACCTTTTTTCCCCCTCCTTCTCCAAAAAACAGAGAGTTTTCTTTGGTGGCACAGTTAAAATGAGTCGGTAAAATTCCTTATATCATTTCAGCCCTTCAAAGAGTTGTACAAGCACTCTGTAGGGGTAAGTGGCAAGAAAGAGCAGAGACACTTTGGGATTTTTTTGCGCTTTTTATTCGTGTATCTAAAATCCCAGTTCATCCACAACATATAACAAGAATATAACAGGTAGAAGGAACATTTAATAAAATCATACTTTAGTTAAGATCATGCATCATGTAGATCTTGGATCTCTCCAGCAGGTTCACTGCACTTGTGGAATCTACAGAACAGAGCTTTTCTCTGTGGTCATTTTGTAAATCAATACCAGACTATATGTATCAACATAATAACAAGCTTAATCCTTGATTTGGGTTTTTTTTCCCTTGTTTTTCTTTTAGCTGTTTCTCTAAAATTTTTATTCAGTTTGCGTTTACCATCAGTTTTATTAAAGACATTCTCCTTCATCCTACTTTTCTGTTCCAAATATCTGTTTTTCTGATTCTGCTTTGTTTTCTCCCCCTCCTAAATAGCAGTGAATCATTTTTCTCCTCAGTCTTTCATCGGCCATTTCTCCAAAGTGTTTTGAGATTTTACAGAATTGTTTTTTTCTGTGAAAGCCTTTTCCCCATTTCAATTCCATTTTTGAAAGCAAATTAGTTCAGTCTCTCCTCTTCTGCCTTCCACTTTTTTGTCTTAAAAATCTCACCATTTTTTTCCATAAAAATGACTTGCTAGAGGTTACTTATTGAAAACAATGCATACACAGACTGAAAAGCAAAGTTAAAATCAATCCCTATGTACAAACTCTCAATAAGAAGCATGTTGTTCTGCAGCGGATACCATAAACACCAATAGGTACCATATACATAAATATATGTCATTGTATAACGTGGCATAGTGTTGCATACCTGGAAATTTCACAGCTAAATGTGCGTGACTGTATGAAGTCAGATGCCCTCCCCACCCCCAAAGGGTCCCATAGGCGACCAAATATATCACTGATGTAGCTGCACAACAGTCACCAGAGTAACACAAAAGCAAAATCTGGCACAGAGTGTTCTGGCAGAGATCAAAGACCCATACAAATTCTAAATTTATAAAGTATAATGAAAGTTAAAAACGAAAAATAATTACATGCATAACTGGATACTTCTTTCTAATTATTTAATTTGTATTTATACTATTATATTTTAGTGTTACATTTACTCAGTAGGATGTTCCAATTACATATTTATATACATGGAAGCCTGACAAGTTGGATTCAATACAGGCAGTATCATGAGATAATTTACTAAACATTTAATCATTAGACCAACTTTCACTATACAAAAAAAAAAAAGAAAAAAAATGCATGAAAGGGTAGCTAGATTGCTATACACTCACAATAACTTTCCAAAAGAAAAATGCATCATCTCCTCGGTTACAATGGTATAGGCCAAAATGATGACCACTAATTTAATTGAGAAAGAAATTAATCTTAGAACTTCTTTTGCAGTTCTTTTGTTCCATGTAAGATCACAAAAAGGTTGATAACTTAAGTAAAGCCAGGACAAGCAACTTGTTTCTTAATATAGAAAATGTCCTCTAATAGCTCAAATGAAAAAAGAAAAAAATCTCGGTTGTCGTGAAAATGTAGCAAATGAGCTCTTGGCTTTCACTGCATTTAAAGTTCCAAGGTTTAAAATTGACCTGTTTATTGGCACCCAAGTGAGTAATGGAGGAATTTTATTTGGAAATACTTTTGGAAAGCATTCAACCAAGTTTTGGCAGCATTAATTTCACTGTAGTTTGGGGAGATTTTCACCTTTCTTGGAGTGTGTAACTTGCTGGCATTAACCCAGGTGTAATCTACCAGAATCGTGTAATGTAGTTTTTCAACATGTTCAGTGAATATTTTGGGAAGTGTCACGAAAAAGACATACAATATCTGTTCTGTTTGCTTGTGGTATCTTATCTTTTGGTCTCAAATGAAGAACTTCAAAGCCTTAAGAAGTACTGTCCATGGAATGAAACATTTTTCACAAATGCAGTAAGGAGCTATCAACATTTGGAGTTGATCTTACAGTTTACTCTCTGCCCCCATCTCACTGAAATTAACCTGTTCAGGAACAACTTCCAACATGGAAAAATGGAAAAAATGCACTCTCTAGCATAACTTATTGTTTTTAAAACAACTACTGTACCCCTTAAGCTCCATTTTCTTTTATTTATTAGAAACATAAAGGAAACTTGTTTTTCATTGGATTTAATTGGATTAATCACAGAATCACAGAACCACAGTGTGGCTGAGGCTGGCCAGAACATCTACAGGTTGCCCAGTCCCACATCTGCTTAGAGGAGGATCAGCTACAGCAGGTCACTCAGGGCCGTGTCCAGTTGGGTTTGATTATCTCCAAGGAAGAAGACTCCACAGCCTCTCTGGCCCCTGTTCCAGTAGCTGACTGCCACTGCAATTAAAAAAGGGAGTTTTTTTTATGTTTAAACAGTATTTACTACATTTCAGGTTGTACGCATTGCTTCTCATCCTGTCACTGAGCACAACTGAGAAGAGTCTGTCTCCATCTTCTTCAATTGCTCCATCAGGTATTATACACATAAATAAGATCCCCCTGAGCCATCTCCAGGCTGAACAGTCCCAGCAGTCTCAGCCTGTCCTTGTACCGCAGATGCTTCAGTCCCTTCACCTTTTTTTGTGACCCTTCAGTGGACCTACTCCAGTGTCTCCATATCTCTCTTGCACTGGAGAGCCCAGCACAGGACCCAGCATTCCCAGTGTGGCCTCAGCAGTGCTGAGTGGAGGGAAAGGATCACATCCCTCGGCCTACTGGCAACACTCCTTCTAATGCAGTCCTGGACACTGTTGGCCTTCTTTGTGGAAAGGGCATGTTTCTGGCTCATGATCAACTTGGTGTCCACCAGGACCCCTTCCAGTTCTTCCGCAAAGCTGCTTTCCAGCTGGTCAGCCCCTAGTCTGTGCTGGTGCATGGAGTCATTCACCAGGTGCAGACTTTGCAGTTCTCTTTGTTGAACTTCATGGAATTCCTGTCATCCCATTTCTCCACTGTGTCCAGGTCCCTCTGAATGGCAATACGGCCAGCTGATGTAAGAGCCACTCCTCCTGGTTTTGTATTGTCAGCAAATTTGCTGAGGGTGGACTCTGTCACATCATTCAGGTCATTAAAGAGTGTGTTAAACAGTGCTGGACCTAGTATTTACCCCTGCGGTACACCAGTAGTGACTGGCGTCCAGATGGACTTTGTGCTGCTGTTCGCATCCCTTTGAGCCTAGTTGTTTCGACAGTTTTTTTATTCACCTCCCTGTGCACTTACTTAGCCTGCATCTCACCAGCTTGTCTGTGATGATGTTATGGGAAACAGTGACGAAAGCCTTGCTAAGTCAAGCTAAACAGCACCCACTTCTTGCTCCTCATCCATCAAGCCAGTTATCTCATTGTAGAAGACTATGAGAATCGTCAGACGTGATCTCCCCTTCATAAATTCATACTGACTTTCTGCAATCCCGTTCTTGTCCTCAATATGTTTGGAAATTGTTTTCAGGTTTATTTGCTCCATAATCTTCCCAGGGATTGAGGTGAGGCCGAACATCCTGTAGTTTCCCAAATCCTCCTGTTTGGCCTTCTTGAAGACAGGAGTGACATTTGCTGTCTTCCAGTCATCAGGGATCTCCCCCAGTCATTGTGACCTTTCAGAGATAACCAAGAGTGATTTCACAGTGACCTGGGCCAGCTCTCTCAACACTCGTGGGTGCATGCACTGAGGTCCCAGGGTCTTGTGAATGTCCAGTTTGCTTAAATATACCCTAGCTCAATCCCTCTCCAGTGAGGGTAATTTTTCTTTGCTCTAGATCCATGTCTGTTGGTTTTAGCTGGCTATTCCTTAAACTTTAAATGAATTTTGTAATGGGATTTAGTCATACGACTCATGAAATTTAATAAGCACCATGAGGCAAAACCCCTACATCACTCCTTGAAAAACAGCCACTAGAACTTAGTGATACTACTTTTGTAATTTTTGGACAGAAATGTTAAGAGTTACATAAATACAAATGATTTTTGTGGGAAGAGTAGGAGGAGACAGGTTGGCTGAATGTTAATGTAAGGGTTTGAGAAAACTGATGGCCTGAAAAGGCCTTCGTGTGGAGGCAAATGGTTCGAATAACTGAAATCAGAATACAGTGCTGAATAAAAGTTGCATCAGCGACCTTTATGAAATGGTCTTTTCTTAGTTCTCCAAGATAAGCAAAAAACTGTTGTGTATGGCACCTCTGTTGAGTATCCAAGATGGGTCCAAAACAAGAGTGAGCAAGGTATGAGGACAGAGGTCTTTCTGAGAGCTGTACCTCCACAAACAGGTCAATGCAGACTAGTGGATTTGTGCAGATCTGGCTCCCATCCATGCTAGAAGAGTTCACTGGGGAAAAAGAAGATTTCAGTTTGTACTGTCATCAAAACGTCATCTTCTGCAAATACTAAGATTTTTAGACAGAAATGGGGTTATTTTGAAAAATAAATATCTTTTAAATATAAGGAATTGCTTAAGACAAGGTAAAAAATGAGTACCCCACGCTTGAAGAGTTATAAAAAAGCCTATCCCAAACAAGAAGAACAAAAGAACCAACAATTAATATGTAGACCTTATAACAATGAAGTTGCCAATAAAATAAAACTGCGCATCTGTTAATGCCAAAGGCATTATCTTATGTGCAACGAAAAGCCATCACATATGTGCTAGACATGAAATAAGACTGGACAAAGCACTGGAAATACAGTGCATAGGCAAAGATGAGGGACTAGCTGCAACTTCACTGTTTGGATTCGGCTCTGTTCTTCCTTTACATTTAGGCACACCACCAACTGCCGTATGGTACATAGCTCAAAGTAAAATGAAGAGTGAGGAAAAGTTTGATCCGTACCAGCTGGCAAAGAGTTGTTTTTTGCCAACTTTAGGAGGACGTGCAGAAGCTGTGCTGGGATTTAGTGGCTCTGCAAAAATATCTGCATGCTGAAACATCAACTCTCCAGAGTTATCTGCTTCTGCTGGGTGTTACCTGTCCGGAAACAAATGTTCACCACCCAGAAATGTTCTTTACTTTGATACAGTTCAGGAAAGAGTGTGCTTCGGGGAGAAGGAAAGCCGGAAATTATCTGGGAAACAGTGATAAATGTTGAAATCAACCATCAAATCTACATACATATAAATATACTCAGTGTGAGATCAGGAAACAGGAAATGTGCATGGTGTTTATTACCCACACACAGAAGTGAGACCAGCTGGCTACACGTCCTGGACTGGTCAGGATAATCCTGTAATTAACATTGCACCACAATGACAAAAAAAAAAAAAAAAAAAAAA